>PDWI01002095.1_pt1 | contig 114544 bp, 100 predicted proteins | sample 1430891 | NCBI WGS metagenome assembly PDWI01 (sample SAMN01162508, study PRJNA174530) | Oral metagenome, whole genome shotgun sequencing project. | biome: Marine environment; feature: Marine mammal; material: Swab sample of the gingival sulcus; isolation source: swab sample of gingival sulcus...
CAGCGGACCACAGATCAGGTCCCCCTCCCAGTGTCCCGGCACCGCTCGATCCTCGGCCTCGGCGGGCCGCTCCCGAATCGAGATGCCGCCGACGATCGAGCCGCTTCGGCCGGTGTCGGTTCTAGAATTCGGTTGTCGCTTCTTCCGCCTTGTACGCAGGTGCTCGCAGAGCTCTCGTCTGAGCGCGCACGGTGAAGCAGGGCCCCTTGCAATGAACCAGTACGCTTTTCTGGGTCCGGAAGCTGCGTGGTCCGATCTCGACGGGTTTTGCCATACCTTACCTCTCCTTACCACTGATTCCAGAGATCAACCAACATTTTGACAAATGCATCACAGTCTGTCTGAGGCCAGCCATCACGCAGCAAGTAGCACTGTTTGTTGGCGCAAACCAAGTCTCTTTTGGCTGCATCCTGCAGATACCATTCCAAGATGTTGACCACGCAGTCCTGATAACTGGTCGTGAACTTTTCATTCGGTACGTTGTAGAGCAATCCTTCGATGTAGTACGAAGGCGCAATACCGGCCTCGATCAAGCCACTTTCGACCAGTCTGTTGCGCATGTTTTTGAACACGCGGGCCATGGGTTTTAGCCACTTCGAAGATGCTTGATGCTTTGCTGTCAGATTCTCAGAATGTTGCTTCGGGTAGTTTACGATTCGCTCGCCGGCAGCGTTGAAGAAGCAGATGCCTTCGACGTACCGGGAATCGCTCGCTGACCGAAACCTGAAGTACCGCCGGAATTGCGTCGCGACAATCACATCCGATTTCCGACGTGAACCGCTCGCGTCGATGGCAATCGCCTTGTCGCCAGTTTTCACCGCTGATCCGTATTGTTCTTCAAGCACCGACAGCACGTCCTGCTTGAAGTCGGTGTGCGTGTAGGTTGCGTAGCTGAATGCCTGCTTGTAGGCAGACTTTTCGCCATCGGACAGCAATTCGAGATCGCTGTGGAGGCAGTTATGAAGCCGTATAACGATGTCCACGTCGCTCTCGGCATAGATATTCGTGTCGTTGCCGTATGAGCCTTGAAGGAACACCTTGAAGTTCTTGTCGGCGTAGGGCGTGTCGCTATCCTTCAAGACGTTTTTTATTGCGTTATAGGTGTTACTCGATTGAGTGATTGATCCCTGATGGGACCACGTTTCGAGCTGTGACTCTGGAATAGGCATCTTTTCCCCTGGCTATATCAAATACTCGCGAAGCTGCTGCTCCCGTGAGGCGAACGACTCGCGCCCTCGCTGGAACAAAATGTCCAGCTTCTTAAGGTCGTGTTCCAGCAGATCGGTCGCCATTTCAGGGGTGACGTAGGAGTCACTGATCCGAATGGTCGGTATGTCATGGAAGAGGATCTGCCGCAGTTGATCCATCGACTGCGTGTTGATTTCCAATGTCTTCCGCAGCAGCTGCACGCTAACGAGATATTTTTTTGCAAACCTCATCAGCAGGCTCGGCTTCGGGTCGGGGTAGACACCCACGCCAACACTCACCAGCCGGATGTCCTTGCGGTTACTTTGCAATGCCTGGACTGCTTCGGCGATCGCGTACAGCGTCGGGTTATTTGCGCAGTACCCACCATCTATCAGCTCGATGTCCTCACCCATCGATGTTCTTACGATCGTCCGTTTAAAAAACGGGTAAGCCGAGCACGACGCCCTGACGGCGTCTGCGATGCTTACGCCAAAGCCCGGGACAAACGTGCCGACACGTCCATGCGCTTGGGCAGCGCTGCCCTTGAAGATCATCGGGCGCTCGGTCAGCCACTTGGCTGTGACGATCCCTATACCCGTCTTTACATCATCGAACGCTGTATTCTCGAAGACCTCGCTTGCCAGATTTTTCAATGCCTGCGACCTGGCAGGAGCGGTCTTTTGAGACATTACGGTAGGCACGTGCTTGCGGTAAAGCTGCAGGATGGAATCGACGTCGTGGCCGAGCGCAATCAGTGACGCGATGATCGCGCCCGTGCTGGTCCCAAAAACAAGATCGAATTTCTGGTGCAGTGGGCACCCGACCATAGCCTCGATTTCCTTGAGTACTCCCAGTGTGTAAAAGCCCTTGGCACCGCCGCCGTCTAGCGTAAGGACGCGCAGCAAGGCAGATGACGTCGAGACATCATTCAATCCTACCATTTTCAATGTCCTCCCCAGAGCTGTTGAACATATGCAATACTGGCGATCATCAGCTCAATCCCGAGACTGAAATCGTGCCGCGCCAGCGTTTCTGGCTTGAAGTGAAGCTCTGCGAATGTCTGCATGGTGGTTGTACAGGTCCTATCGTCGGCGAGTCGCATTTGGTTATCACAATGCAACCAACCAATAAATCACTATCGAATCATGGACAGATCTTGGACTCAAGCGGTCAATGCAAAGGTCTGACTGAGTATATCGACAGGTCTTGACCAGTTCAATGTCTTCCGCGGGCGCGTGTTCAACTTGCACGCCACCTCGTCCAGTCGCTCCTGACTGTGGATCGACAGTACCGTTCACTTCGGAAAATACTGCCTGAGCAGGCCGTTGGTGTTCTCGTTGCTCCCGCGCTGCCAGGGAGGGGCTCACCGGATCGCAGAAATACACATCCACATCGGTTTCCACACTGAACCATTCGTGATCGGCCATTTCGCTGCCACGATCCCGGGTCAGTGTCTTCATCATCTTCTCGGGCAGCTTCACCATCGCTTCCTTCAGCGCCCGGGTCACCACCGCCGTCTCCTTCGATTCGACCTTCACCAGCATCACGAAACGCGAATGACGCTCCACCAGCGTCGTGATGTACGAGTTCAGCGGACCACAGATCAGATCCCCCTCCCAGTGTTCCGGCACCGCTCGATCCTCGGCCTCGGCGGGCCGCTCCCGAATCGAGATGCCGCCGACGATCGAACCGCTTCGGCCGGTGTCGGTTCTCGAATTCGGCTGTCGCTTTTTCCGCCTTGTATGCAGGTGCTCGCAGAGCCCTCGTCTGAGCGTGCCACGCGCCTGGATGAACAGGCTCCTGTAGATCGTTTCGTGAGAGACCCGCGGGGAATCCGCCTTGCTTTCCCGCTTCAGCCACGAAGCAATCTGCTCGGGTGACGTCGATCGCTCGAGGGCGGCGACGATGTTGCCGAAGCTCTTCCCAGCGCTCAGACCCCGGGAGATCTCCTCGCGTTCGGCAAGTGACAGCGCGCGCGATGAGCGTTTGCGTGGCATTGGTTTGATACCGCCTCGATCGTCTACCATGCGACGAAGCGTAACCGATGAACGTCCGAGACAGGCAGCGATCTCAGTCATCCTCAGACCCGTATGCCAGGCGCTCCGGAGGTCGTTCAACTGTGCGATGGTGAAAGGAATACCGCAGGACATTGTCTGATCATTGCTCCAGTGTTCAACAATTCACTGTTGCAACGACCGCTTGAATTCGCCTTCGAAGTTGGCACGCTCGACAGCATCTATCAGCCGGCCGGTGACGTTCTGGACGACCTCAACCGACAGGTGATTGACGCGCTGATCGAGTGCGAGCATGTGTACCTTCCTGTGTTGCGGGGTTGCCGGTTGCAGCCGGCGCTGCTGGATATGCACCGGCTGCAACCCGAGTCCTTCTGGTTGACACGAGCACGATCTCTCCTGTGCAGTTCGTTTTCCGCACAAACCGAACAAGACGCCTGAGCAATTCTGACAGTCACGCGGTAGATTGCTCGGATGGCGAACAGAAAGATGAATCAGCAGAATCCGGGAACCGTCCTGATCACCGGTGGCTCGCGTGGCATCGGAAGAGCCACCGCCATACTGGCAGCGCGGCACGGCTGGCAAGTTGCCTTTACCTGGCAGACCAACGAGGCCGCTGCGACGAAAACCGTGGGAATCATCGAAGCGGCTGGTGGCGTGGCTGTCGGGTTCCGTGGCGATGTCACGTCCGAAGCCGATGTGCAACGGAATTTCGATCAGACCATTGATCGGTTCGGCGCGCTGCATGCCGTCGTGGTCAACGCGGGAATCGTCGCACCTTCGACCACGCTTGCGGAAATGTCGGTGCAACGGCTGCGTCGGGTGCTCGACACTAATGTCTTCGGCGCGTTACTGGTTGCGCGTGAAGCGGCACGTCGACTGTCGAAATTCGTCGAAGAGCGTGATGCGTCCATCGTGTTCGTGTCATCGGCTGCTGCCAGGCTCGGGTCACCGTTCGAGTACGTCGACTATGCGGCGAGCAAGGGGGCGATGGACACGCTGACACTTGGGTTGTCGAAGGAACTCGCGCCCGAGAGTATTCGTGTCAATGCCGTTCGCCCGGGCTTGATCGAGACCGATATCCATGCAAGCGCTGGTCAACCGGATCGTGCCTTGCGTCTCGGCAAGGGCGTGCCCATGCAGCGTCCGGGTACCGCCGAGGAAGTCGCGTCGGCGATCGTCTGGTTGATGAGTGCGGCAGCGTCCTACACGACGGGAGCAATCCTTGATGTCGCCGGCGGGCGTTGAGCGGCGTCCGGGTCTTCCGCTACCGGCCGGAGAATGCTCCTTGAACCCGAGGGCAGACGGATACCTCGCTTGCGCAGTGTTTCCTTTCTGAATGATGCTCCGCGTGTTTGCGGACGACCGCGGGCGGGTTTGTGTGCGGTTCGCAAGCCGAAGCAATCCGCCACTTCGGCCTGCACGCTGCAAGACCCGTTCAGAGCACGGCTTCGAAGCCCTCGAAATGCGGGTGGTCAAGGTACATGTGGCCTCGCTTTCCTGCACCCTTGTGCGCATCGCGAAAGGCCTGCGAGTGGGTCCAGTTCTCGAAATCCTCACGCGAGTTCCACACGGTGTGGGAGGAATAGAGCGAGTACTCATCCGTCGTCGGACCCTTGAGCAGATGGAACTCGCGGAAGCCGGGCATCTTGTCGAGTTGGGTGTCGCGGTTGCGCCACACGTCTTCGAAGGCTTCCTCCTGGCCGGGTACGACCTTGAAGCGGTTCATGGCGATATACATCAGTGGGTACTCCATTGGTTGGTGTGTAACCGGGCCGGCCGGGTATTCGAGCGGCCCTGTGGTCGTGTTCACCCTGCATTCCGGTTCGTGTCTGGTGGTTCTTCCCGGTGACGCCGGCCGGTAACGACGAGGGGTAGGGCATTGTCACACGGGTGCGGCAGAATATCGACAGGCAGTCCGTAGACGGATTCCAGGCGCGCCCGGGTCAGGACGTCCGCGGGCGTGCCGTCGCCGACGATACGGCCGTTTTCGAGCAGCATCACGCGGTCGGCGTGTGTTGCCGCCAGGTTCAGGTCGTGCAGCACGCAGATCGCGGTGAGTTGCCGACTGTGCACGCGTTCGTGCACGATCGACAGGATTGCGTGCTGATGTGACAGGTCGAGTGCCGACGTCGGCTCATCGAGCAGCAGAATGGCCTGCCGGTTGTCGTCGTCGAGTTGCGCAAGCACGCGCGCGAGTTGCACGCGTTGCTGCTCGCCGCCCGACAGCGATGCATAGCCGTGACCGGCAAGATGCGAGACATCGGCCAGGGCCATGGTGCGTTCGACATGCTGTTTGGTGGTGTCGTGGGATTCGCCCGGAAAACCGCTGCGCCAGGGAATGCGGCCCATGGCGACCACATCCTCGGCACGGAAATCGAAACTCAGCTGGCTCGATTGCGGCAGTATGGCGCGACAGCGCGCGAGATCACGGGGGGACCAGTCTCGCAGGTCCTGGCCGTGCATGAGCACCTTGCCGCGATCGGGAGCGCGTTCACCCGACAGCAGCGCGAGCAGCGTGCTCTTGCCCGCGCCGTTGGGGCCGATCAGGGCGACGAATTCGCCGTGCCTGACCTCGAAGGAAACGTCGTCAACGCGTGGTTTGCCTTTTCTGCCATCGACACGGCAGGCTTCGACGGTGTAGCAGATGCTCATGCCGTGAAGCTCCGGCGCCATTGCAGCAGCAGTGCAATGAAGAAAGGACCACCCACGATGGACGTCAGGATCCCGATGGGCATTTCCGCCGGAGCCACGAGGGTCCGCGCAACGTTGTCGGCCAGCAGCAGCAGGATGCCGCCGAGCATGGCGCTGGCGGGCAGCAGCCGCGCATGTCCGGGCCCGATCATCAGGCGCACGAGATGCGGAGTGACGAGGCCGATGAAACCGATGATGCCGGTGATGGCCACCGCGGCGCCGACGAGCAGGGCCACACAGACCACCAGTCGTTGCTTGAGCTGCTGTACGTCGAAGCCGAGTTGCCAGGCTTCACCTTCACCGAGCAGCATCGCATCGAGCGCATGGCGCTGCGTCATCAGGTAGACGAGGGCCGGCAGCATCAGCATTGCCGACATCGACAGCTTCTGCCAGCTGCTGGTGGCGAGACTGCCCATGGTCCAGAAGGTCAGGGTGCGCAACTGGAAGTCATCGGAGATGAAGATCAGCAGCCCCGTGCCCGCTTGCGCGACGGCGCCGATGGCGATACCGGCGAGCAGCATGGTCATGACGTCGGTGCGGCCTTCGCGTGTGGCGAGGCGGTATACCAGCCAGGTGGTGAACAGTCCGCCGACGAAGGCGGCCAGGGGAAGCTGGAAGTGACCGAGGCCGGCCAGCACCGGAATCCGTTGCCCGAGGACAATGGAAAGTGCGGCAGCCAGTGCGGCGCCGCTCGATACACCCACGAGGCCCGGGTCTGCCAGCGGGTTGCGAAACAGGCTCTGCAGGGTTGCGCCCGATACGGCAAGCGCGACCCCGACGAGAAGTGCGGTCAGTACGCGTGGTGCGCGGATGTCGCGCACCACGCTGATGACCGCCGGAGACAACGGACTCGACGCGTCATTGCCGCCGAACAGCAGTGCCTGAATGGTATCCAGGGTGCCGATGGGCATGGCGCCGACACGAAACGACCCGATGGCGGATGCGACCAGAAGCAGGGCGAGAAGCGGCAGCAGCCACAGGCGCCCCGTCATTTCGTGGTGGCAGCAGGGTAGAACAGCGTGACGAGTTCGTGCAGCGCTTCGGCGATGCGCGGACCGAACCCGAGCATCCGTACCGGCTCGACGAGGTGAATGCGTGCGTTCTCCGCTGCCGGTGTGGCAGCCACGCCGGGAATGGTCAGCAGCGAACGAAGTGCATCGTCCGCATTCCCCTCACCATGCAGGGAAGCGATGATGACGTCGGGCTTCGTGGTAGCGAGGGACTCGGCATTGAGGGGCTTGTAGCCCTGCACGTTGTCGAGCACGTTCTCGCCGCCGGCAAGGCGGATCATCGCATCTGCAGCGGTTCCGGCACCTGCCGCCATCACGGAGTTGCTGTCGGTGCCGAGCAGCGACAGCACTCTGGGTACCGGCCCATCGGCGGGTATGGCTTCCTTCGCCTCCGCTACCGCGGCGAGGACTTCCTCGTTGAGGGTGTCGGCCTTGTCCTGTACGCCGAACAGGCAACCGAGGCTGGTGATCGTGGCCGTCACGCCGTCGACGCTGTAGTCGCGTGGCATCTGGAAGACCGCGATCCCGGTGCGCTCGAGTTGTTCGATGGTTTCCGGTGGTCCGGCATCCGCGGCCAGCAGCATGAGCGAGGGTTCGAGAGACAGCAGGCCTTCACTCGCGAGACTGCGCAGGTAACCCACGCTGGGCAGTTCGGTTGCTTCAGGAGGCCATTGGCTGGTGGTATCGACGGCGACGATGGTCTGCTCCAGCCCGAGTCGGTACAGGCTTTCGGTGATGGCACTTCCTGCCACCACGACACGTGATGTATCGATCGCCTTTTCTTCGCCGGACTTTTCCTTGCCGGGCTTTCCTTCGGCAGCGATATCGCTGCAGTGTGCCAGCGAAGTGCTCACGAGCGGCTCGTCGCCCTGTGCTGCCAGAGGCAGCAGCAGGGCGATCGACGCGCTGCACAGTAGTAGACGTGCAGACATCATTGGGCGGCGACAGGCATGTGTCGGATCGACACGAAACCGCTGGTGGCGCCTTCGTCGTAGTAACCGACCAACTGCAGCTTGTAGGTGCCTTCCGGTGTTTCGATGGCGTAGACACGGAAGTTGGGCCACAGGCGATGGCTGCCGTTGAGGTTGTAGACGTACCAGGGATAGTCGGCAAAGACGCCACCTGTGGTGTCGTCGAACCAGTTCGGTACGCTGGCGCCGTTCACCGTGTCCGTCGCCAGTGCTGCGTCCATCGGGCCGAAGCTGCCGCCGGAATCACCGGAGCCGTAGACACCGCCGTTGGTCCAGAGGTTCCAGCTGCGGCCGTCTGCACTGATGTCGAGTTGCAGATCCCAGCTGTCGGCGGCACTGTCGCAATCCATCTCACCCATCGTCTCGAAGTCGTAGCAGACCTTGCCGCCTTCCGCGCCCGGGCTGGCCACCCAGGTGGTGGTATTGGTGTCGAAGTTGCTCGCGCCGGCGCCCTGTATGAACAGCTCCGTGGTCACCTGACGCTCGTTCGTCTGGATGTCGGTGACATGCAGTTTGGCGTAGCTGTCGCCCGACGCCCCGCGTACCGCGAACCAGGCATCGGCGTTGGCGCTGAGCTGGTGGGTGCTGGGGTCGTACAGGAACCAGGAGTTGTCGCCTGTCTGGCCGGTACCGACAATGTTGGCGACGTAGTGGTCACTGAGAAATTCGACCGCCGACATGTCGGTTGCTTCGGTCAGTGCCGCAAGCTCGTTTTCCGCCGTGGCAGCCATGAATACATCCTTCAGCGGCTCGTTTTCTTCATTGTAGAAATCGAGTTGTGCATCCACGATGCCGCCCTTGACCTGACCGTTGCCGGAAACCCCGCCGTTCAGGATGACGTTGTTGCGTTTGAACGCGATATCCCACTCATTGGAGCTGGCGGCCGCTTCGTCACTGAGGTCGAGTACCGTGGCGTTCGAGATGTCGTAGTACGTCCAGTGGTTTGCCGGATCGTTGTCATCGGCACCGAAACCGCCGGCCGTGGCGTCGATGCGAATGCTGGTTATGCCGTCAACCGTCGTTGCCGTGGCGGAGCTGCTGCCACCTTCAGTGCCGGTGTTCTCGCCACCACCGGTTTCGGTGCCGGTGTTTTCGCCGTTGCTGTCGTTGGCGTTGTTGCCGTCGTCGTCGTCGCTGCTCGAGCAGGCGGCAAGCGCGCAGCTGGTTGCGACAAGCATGCATGCCAGCCATCGCCGGTTTCGTTGTTGCGTGTATTTCATGATCGTGTCTTCTCCGGTTGGTACTTCAGGTAGATCCCTTGTCTCTAGCGGTTGGTTCCCGGTCTGGGTCCGTCAGGTCTGTCCTGCCATCGGTCAGTCTTGTCGTGGATCCGTCGGGTGTGTCATGCAATCGGTCAGTCTTGTCCTGGATCCGCGAGGTTTGACCTTGATTCGGTCAGAACAGATAGCGTACACCTGCCAGAACGAGTCGGCCGGCTTCCGGCCGCAAGTCGGTTCCGGCGCTGTCGGCGCGCCGGTGCGAATCGGTGAGGTTGTCGATGCCGAAATACAGTCGTGCGTCCGGCGTCAGGTCGTGATTGATTCGCAGGTTCACGGTGCTGTAGGACGGTGAGCGCAACTCGGTGTTGTCTTCGTCGTCTGCGAATTCGATCCAAGAGCCGCTTTCGTAGCGCCAGCTCAGGCTGATCTCGCTGTCAGGCAGCGGATCCTTCCAGATGCCCGTCAACTGCCATTGCCGGCGCGGTTGTTGCGTGAGTTCGTTGCCGGTATCGATGTTCTTCGTGGTGAGGAAATTGAAGGCGCCACTCAGACGAATACTGCTGCCGACATCGACGAGCAAACTGAGGTCCAGACCACTGGTGCGTGCGCGTCCGATGTTGCTGTAGCGGAATATCGACAGGTTCTGGGCGTCGCTGGCTTCGCGGTCGAGCGCCGTGACGATCAGGTTGTCGAGACGGTTCACGAACGCATTGGCACTCAGCAAGGGCAGCCCCTCACCACCGGCCTCGACGCCCAGCTGCACGCTGATCGATTCCTCGGGGGCCAGATCGGGGTTGCCGATCACCTTGTAGCCGAAGGCGGAATGGTCGAACTGGTAGTAGCGTTCCTTGAGGTTCGGCACCCGATAGCCGGCACCGAGCCCGAACATCCAGCGCGGCCGCCATTTGCCGTCGGGGTAAGGGCGGAATACGGCATTGATCTTGGGCGCGCTGTGCCAGCCGAAATCGCTGTCGTGCTGTACGCGGATGCCTGGCAGCAGTTCCCAGCGCTCGCCGATGAACCAGTCGTCCTGCGCAAACAGGTCGACCGCGACCCGCTCGGCCTCGTCGCCGATTTCCGTGATGTCGAGTGCGTTGCTGCCCTCGACGCGCTTCTGCGTCTGCAGGATATCCGCTGCAAGCACGGTCGCGCCGATGGTCCACTGATGTGAGGGACGGGCGGGAAGGTCGTACTGGATCTCTGCCTGGTGCAGACGGTGCCGAGCGTGTCGCTCCTGTTCGATGGCTGCCGTTGCGGGTGCATCGACCTGGGTGTCGTCGGTAAAGCGCTCGGACTTGATCCAGCTGCGCAGCCGACCACTGTTCTGCAACTGATGATCGAGTGTGGCGCCAATCGATTCGCGGCGTGCGAGTTCGGTGTCGAGTTTCCGGACGACGCCGATGCCGGGTGTAAAGGAGCCGAGGCCGCTGTCGAGCGATTCCTCGTAGAAACCGGCGTCGACGGCGATGTTGGTCGACGGTGATGGCTCGTAGTCGAAGCGGCCGTTGATGGTGGCACGATGGCCCCAGGCGCCTTCGTTCGCATAGGTGCTTTTGTCGAGGTCGTAGCCATCGGTGTCGATGTAGTCGACGTCGATGCGGGCACCGGTCTTGTCACCATGGATGCCGGCGCCACCGGTCAGGCGAACCCGATCGACGGACGGATCGTTCGAATGCCGTGACTTGTCTCCGTAGCTGCCCAGATCGAGTGAAATGCTGCCCGGCTCGTCTGCATCGTCTTTCGTGATGACGTTGATGACGCCGCCCATTGCCGAGTTGCCGTACAGGGCAGATACCGCGCCCTTGACGATCTCGATGCGTTCGACGTTGAACGTGGAAAGCTGATCGACATCGATGGAAGAGCCGGTACTCGCGCTGACGGGGCGCCCGTTGACCAGCACCAGCACACGATCGCCACTCATGCCTTGCAGCCACACCTCGCGACCGTTCTTGCCGTGGATGTCACGCAGCAGAAGGCCGGGTACGCTCTCCAGTGCTTCTGCAACCGTATGCGCATTGTCGCGCTCGATCATGTCGCGCGTCACCACCTCGGTGCGCACCGGTGAATCGAGCAGCAACCTTTCGTTCCGGGTGCCCGTCACCACCATCGTGTCGAGCGAGATCGAGTCGGTGGAGGACAGCGAGTCGGCGGATGAGGATGAACCCGGTGCAAGAGCACCTTCCTGTGCCATCAGGGGGCTGGCTGCAAGCCCCAGCAGCAATGCCGAACGGAGCGTGATGAAAGCGCGTCGTGGCTGCCTCGGGCTACCGAGAGGGTGGCAATTGTGCGGTATTGCACTGACGCGGCGTCGGTGAGAAAGCCAGCTTGCCATCCTGCTGGCAGGGCGCAACCTGGGTTGGGCAGTCATCTTGAGCGAGGGCCGTGTCGGAAGCGAGCGGGAGCGTGTTGAAAACGATCCCGGGGACGATGAGAATGATAGCGATTATCACTCTCGTCAAACACCGACAGATTGTGTGGCTTTGCGGCCGATGGGGCCGCCTTTCATGTCCCTGAAACGACACCCGGGCCCGCGATGACGGGCGGGCCCGGGTGCAATGCAGCAGGTCCTGCTGGGTTGTCGATTACTTCAGGCGATAACGCAGCCCGAAGTTCATCGAGCTTGCGACGTCGTCGTTGTCCTTGTTCGTGTTCGGCTTTTCGTTGACGTCAACCGCAGCGAGGCGGATGCCGACATCGAGACGGTTGGTCAGGTGGTAGTTGAACGACGTGGCCAGCGTGTTCGTCATGAAGCGCGAGTCGTCGTCGTCGTCCGCCTGTGCCAGGTTGAGATCCCAGGTATTGATCCAGTCGATGCGATCGGAGATTTCGTAAGTGTAGCTCAGGGCGTTGCGCGTGCGCGCCACCGTGTTGTCACCGAAGGTCGGTTCGAAGCTGAAAAGGTTGATCAGCTGACCCTTGAGTCCGAAGGGCTTCGCGTACTCGGCCTGAAACAGAAGTTTCGGGTCGTTGTCGGTCAGACCGGTGAGGTCGCTCGACTGGAAGCCGGCACCGAAACGTACCAGCCAGCCATGACGGCGAGCGCTGATCGGTTCATTGAAGAGCACGTCTTCGAGGTCAACCGTGGCGTAGGCCGAAAGATCGCCCGTGGGCAGGAGTCCGGCACCGGCAAGCACGGATTCCATGTCGGTGTACCAGGCGCCCTTGAAGGTGTCGGGACCGTGAATCGAGCGATACTCGCTCTCCTTGGCGATCACGCCCGCAAGCTCCAGCAGCACTTCATCGGGTACCTCGCCGTTGAGTTGACCGTCGGCGCTGAGCTTGTCGGCAATGCGGATGGCCTTGGCCAGCGGTGTGGCGTTCCATACGCGACCGTATCCGAGGCCGACGGTCACGCCGATGCTGTCGTCGACGGCCTCGTTCTGATGCGCGTAGGACGCCGCACCGAACCAGAACAGGTTGTCCTTCTCGGGACGGATGTAGCGGTCGGTGTTGATGCCGAGGTTCAGACCATAGACACTGTCGGTGTGATCACCGTCGTTGGGCCCACGCGCAGCGCTGTGATAGCCCGACGAGGTGAGCCCCCAGACATTGTCGGCCGTGCTGTTGCGACGGTCGTAGTTGAGGTCGAGATTCGTGCTGAAACTCTCCTGATCCTGGTTGCCTGCATTCGCGTTGGCGGTGAGGTCGACATAGGCCTCCTGGAAGGCGGTGTCGGTGTTGGTGTAGTCGGTGAGTTCGATGGCCGAAGCCACGCAACTCGTGGCGACAGCGGCGACGCCGAGAGTGCATTTGATACCGTTCTTGAACATTGAAAATGTCTCCTGTTGCGGCCTGCAGAGGCAGGCGTGCGCTTGTGGGTACGCGACACTGAAACGGCGCCTTGCGTACCGCTTATCACTTAGTATAGTCACTGATGGTTGGCAAGTGGCTACATATGTACAGAACTGATTGTAAATCAGTATCAATTGATACAGGGCCGCTGATGGATGATCCTGGCTCCGGGCGCAGAAACCGGCTCGGTCGCTTGATGTCGTCGCGCAGCATTGCCAGCGTGTGATTGATGCCCAAGTGCGAATCATGGCCCGTGCGCTTGAGTTCCGCCTGGCCGGTCAGCTCCCGCGAATCGACCTGCAGCGCTTGTGCGCGACCATCGGGCAGGTCTCGCGTGTTTCCTCGGGTAAGCACTTCCGCGGGTCGGTTTCGACGAGCAGGTTCTGCGCATCGACATGCGGCGCCATCAAGGCGAGCAGCCACCGACGCATCGATGGGTTCATCAGTCAGGACAGAATGCGTGGTGTCGTGACAAAATGCACCGCTTCCCATCGCCTTACCCTCCGGGGCCTTCCCTTGAAACAAGCCATCCTTGCAGCTTTCGCCCGCGGCACGGCGAACCTGCCGCCTCTCGGCATGTCCTCGTCGCTCGATACGACGTTCAACGGCGCGCGCCTGCGTATCGAGCTGCTGTCCGGTCTGACAGTGGCGCTGGCGCTCGTGCCCGAAGCGGTTGCCTTTGCTTTCGTGGCCGGTGTGCATCCGCTTGTCGGGCTGTATGCAGCCTTCATGGTCGGTCTCGTCACGGCGGCCTTCGGGGGGCGCCCCGGCATGATCTCGGGAGCAACGGGGGCGCTTGCGGTGGTCATGGTGTCGCTCGTTTCCGAGCACGGCGTGGAGTATCTCTTCGCCACCGTCGTGCTCATGGGCATGCTGCAGCTCATTGCCGGTGCGCTGCACTGGGGGCGCTTCATTCGCCTCGTGCCGCATCCGGTCATGCTCGGTTTCGTCAACGGGCTTGCCATCGTCATCTTTCTTGCCCAGCTCGGACAATTCCGTGATCCCGCGAGCGAGTCCGGCGCCTGGCTCAGTGGCACGCCGATGATGCTCATGCTCGGCCTCGTGGCGCTGACCATGGTCATCATCTGGCTGATGCCGAAGCTCACGAAAGCCGTGCCCGCGCCGCTTGCGGGTATTGCCATCGTGGCACTCGTCGTGATCGCCTTCGGGCTCGATGTACCACGCGTCGGCGATCTTGCTTCCATCCAGGGTGGTTTGCCGAGCTTCCACATTCCCTCAGTGCCGCTGAATCTCGAAACCTTCGAGATCATCGTCCCCTACGCGGTCGTTCTCGCGGCCATCGGCCTGATCGAGAGCCTGCTCACCCTGAACCTCGTCGGCGAGATCGTCGGCAAGCGTGGTGGCGCTTCGCAGGAATGTCTTGCGCAGGGTGCGGCCAACGTCGTTACCGGCTTCTTCGGCGGCATGGGTGGCTGCGCGATGATCGGTCAGTCGATGATCAACGTGAAGTCGGGCGGGCGCACGCGCCTTGCCGGCATCGCCGCGGCACTCTTTCTGCTCGTGTTCATCCTGTTTGCCGCACCACTGATCGAGCAGATTCCGCTCGCGGCGCTCGTCGGCGTGATGTTCATGGTCGTGATCGGCACCTTCGCCTGGAACTCGCTGCGCATTCTCACGCGCGTGCCGCTGACCGACGCCTTCGTGATCGTGCTGGTCACGATCGTGACCGTGATGAGCGACCTTGCCGTGGCGGTTGTCGTTGGCGTGATCGTCTCGGCACTGGCCTACGCGTGGAGCAATGCACGGCGCATTCATGCCGAAATCGACGAGGCAGATGACAGCAAGGTGTATCGCATTCAGGGTCCGCTCTTCTTCGGTTCATGCGATGGATTCATCGAACTCTTCGACGTCGCGAACGACCCGGCCGACATCACCATCGACTTCGCGGACAGTCACGTTGCCGATCAATCGGCACTGCAGGCGATCGAGGCCGTTGCCACGAAATACGAAGCTGCCGGCAAGCGTATCCAGCTCAAGCACCTCAGTCCCGACTGCCATGCCCTGCTGACGAAAGCCGGGCATCTCATGGTCGACAGCGACGATGACCCGGACTACGCGATTGCGGCGAACTATCGTGTACGCACGGGCATTCTCGGTGGCGGTCACTGAATCGGTGGCGGTCACGGAGCTGGCCGTGATCTGCAGCGCTATTCCGGTACCAGCGAAGCTCCTTCGATGACTCGGCGGTTGCCGTCATCATCGATGGCAACCACTTCGGATACCGACAGCGCAGCGTCGGGGTAGGCGCAGAAAAGCTGCGATTCACCGGGTACATACTGGGTGCCTTCACACAAGATTTCGCGATCGGCAAGCGGCAGGGGCGACAACTCGGACGGCAGCACCTGAAAGTGGCTGACGTTCACGGGCAGACCGACGATGTCCCAACGCAGGGTATCGAGCGCCGATTCGAGTGTTTCGAAATCGCCGAGTGGGTAATAGAGCGGACTGGATTCGAGCATGGTGCCATTGGGTGTGATGCTCTGGAAGTTCTCGGGTGCATCACAGGCTTCGGCAACGTCTCCGGCGCCGTTGATGCTGCCGTCACTGTCGGCGGAACCCACGATGTCGGCACTGCAGGTGTCGGCTGCAAGCAGCCGCCCGTAAGGGTCGAAGGTCTCGCGACGCACGTCGAGAGAGACGATGCTCCCGGCCGTGTCGTCGTAGTCGCGCAGCACCGCGTATCCGCCGGCATCGTCGACCTGCGATTCGATGACGAGATTGCCGAGCAGGTTGCCGGTCCGATCGGCAAGTCGTGACTCGACCAGCAGCTGCCGACTTTCGGCAGAGGCAGACAACAGGGTCAGGTCGAAGCGGGATGTGACCAGATTGCCCGTTTGCGAGCCTTCGGTATAGGTCATGCGCTGTCCCGGCAATTCGGTATCGAATTCGATCGTACTCGATGAGCCGATCTGGCCCACGCTTTCCCTGATCTGGACATGGCTGACAGTGCGCGCGTTGTTCCAGCGAATCGTTACCGTGTTCTCGAAGAGCGGGCTGCGGTTGTCGGTGATTTCGTGATCGAAGGGCTGGCCATCGAGCGCGCGATACCTTACCTCCCCGAACGAATACGAACTATCTGCAAGACTTTTCAGTTCCGTGATTCTGGCGGCGAGGGGAGAGCCTTCGGCGTCGGTGGCCGCAAGGCCCATCGTCTCGAGTGGTGTGGCATAGACATCGATCAGCTTCGCCACGAGATCTTCGGTATACAGGCCACCGAGTTCACCGGAGGGGATGATGCAGGTGTCCTCGACCGATTCGGCACAGATCGACAGCACCTCGTCGAAGACGGAATCGGTCATGATCAGGCGTTCGGTGGCGTTCAGGGCGTCGAGCAGCACCTGGCTAGTGGTCGCGGCAGATCCGGATTGATCCGCGTCGGCAGTGAGCGCGCTTCGTCGGTGTTGATCGGCGTGTCGTCGGGGCCGACGCCCGTGCCTTCCATGCCTCCGCCACAGGCCGACAGGCCGGTGAGCATGAACAGCCCTGCTGCCGAAGTCACGGCTGCCAGGCGTGTTCGGATCGGATCCGGTTTGCGGGGTGTCATTCGCTGCGCTCTCCTGCGGGTCTGTTCTCGCCTGTGTCGTCGCGCTCGGGCCGATGTTCCCTGAAAAAGAAAAGCCCGATGCCGGCGCGGTTGCGGCCGCTGCCTTCGATTGCGGGGTTCGCATCCCTGTCGTTTTCAGCGAAGAGGGCGTCGACATCCCTGAGAAAGACCATGGATCGATTGCGGCTTTCGCGCTCGACGACATCAAGGCGTTCGTCGGGCAGGTTGTCGTAGACCACGCTGATCTGCAACCGGTGTTCGGCGCGCGGGTGTGTGAGGTTGTGATCGATGGTGGCGATGAGGTCGGCAGTGGCGTCGCCGAAGATTCGCATCAGCGCTTCGTCGCTGGTATGCGGCACGTAGGATTCGGCGAGCAGACGAAGCGCTTCACCTTCACGGCACACGGCGCCGACGCGCAGCAGTTCGTCGAGGATGGCGCGCGGCGTGATGTCGCCACTGTAGCGGGCCACCAGGGTCTTGAACTCTTCCTTGATCCCGAGCGCTCTGGGCTGGCCGTCCTTGCTGAATTCCGGGTCACGCTGCCAGCCACTGATCACGCGTGCCGCACGGTTGTGCCGTGGTGTGTCTGCCGGCTCGTCAGCCAGTCTGTCGAGAATGCGTTTGACCTCGTGCCGATGCAGCCCCGTGATCACCGCGACATTGCTCTGAGTCTGCCTGCGTTTCGGTGGCGGGAACTCGGCATGTGCCACCTCCACGTAGGCCGTTCGTGCCACCTCGGCGAAATCGCTGAAGGCGATGCCGTGACGCAGCAGCAACCGCACCAGCGGACGCAATACACGCCGCAGTGCCGTGAGCAGTGGCTGCTGAGGGGCCGTCATCGGTCGGATCGAAGCATCACGAATATGGTGTATTTATACCATTTTTCACTCTGACGCCTGATCGGGTGATAGACTGGCGCGCAAATATGGTGAAAAAACACCATATTTGAACTTCGAATCCAGTTGACGGAATCCAAAAACAATGAATGCACATGAAAACGTATGCAAGATGGTTCGCTGGAACCTGCCGATCTGCCTGAACCATGGAAAGCCGGGCGGACACTGTCGTACTCGCGCCCCCGGGTGGGTCGCCGCACTGGCGTTGGCGTTTCTGCCCCTGGCAGCCCCTGCCGCCGCCGGACAGGCCGAATGCTCGAGCGAGCTCGGTGCCGTCACCATCGGGGGCAATCTGCAGGTGACGGGCAATTGCCGGCTGGAGGGCACCGTCGTCAGTGGCAACCTGTTGGTTGACGACGGCGCGTCCCTGATCACGCGTGGCGCCAGCATCGGCGGCAACCTGGTCGCCGAAGCGGCGGGGGATGTGGACATCTCCGAAACGGCGGTCGGTGGCAGCATTCGACTGATCGGTCTTGTCGGTGCCGACAGCGTCGTTCGTGACAGCAGTGCCGGCGGCAACATCCAGCTCGATGACAACAGCACGCGGCTCACGGTGGAAGGGAATTCGGTGGGCGGCAACGTCACGGCGTACCGGAACACGAGCGGACTTTCGCTGACCGCCAATGCTGTTGGCGGTAGCCTTCGTTGCGAAGACAATGCCCCCGCACCAACAGGCAGTGCCAACGATGTCAGGGGCGTCAGCTCGGGGCAGTGTGCGGACTCCGCAATGGTGAACGCCGGGGGTAATGCCGTTGGCGCGGTTGAAACCGACACCGGAAGCGACCTGGAACCTCCCCTGCACTGGACCGACGCACCCGGCGCGGACAACTACTGTGACGGCCCGGTCGGTGACATCTACGTCGGCGGCAACATCCACGTTGCCGCGCCCGGCTGCGAGTTGCTGGATACCACGGTCATGGGAAGTGTTTATGTATACAGTGGCGGATCGCTGAGCATGAACGAATCCTTTGTTGCGGGACGGCTGGTTGCCGCCGATGCCTTCGAACTCGAGGTCGTCGATTCACTGATCCAGGGGGACATCGAGATAGATCGCCTCGTCGGCGAGGTCAGTGCTGTCGGCAGTGTCTTCGGCAGCAACGTCCGCTTCGACGGCAATGGCTACCCGGTCAGCCTCAGGAAGAGCACCGTCACGGGCAATGTCCGCATTGCCGGGAACAGCGGTGGTGTGGCGGTTGTCGACAATGTCATCGGCGGAAACCTTGACTGCGAGAGGAACGATCCGGTGGTCACCGGTAGTGCCAATCTCGTCTACGGTACGCGCCGGTCGCAGTGTGAGAGTCTGCAATTCAGTGACGACACGGCAGCCACTTCGGCGGGTGTGGGCGAAGTTGACGTCGATACCGATGACAGCGAGGTGGGTGTCGGTATCGCCGGCAGCGAAGACGGTGGCAGCGCTACGGTGGATGTGCCGACGGGTGGCGGCAGCGAGGTTGGTGTCGGTATCGCCGGCAGCGAAGACGGTGGCAGCGCTACGGTGGATGTGCCGACGGGTAGCGGCAGCGAGGTTGGCGTTGGTGTTGCCGGCAGCGAAGACGGTGGCAGCGTTTCGGTGGATGTGCCGACGGGTGGCGGCAGCGAGGTTGGCGTTGATGTTGCCGGCAGCGAAGACGGTGGCAGCGTTTCGGTGGATGTGCCGTCGGATGGCGGCGGCAGCGCGGGTGTACTGTCGCTGATCGCGCTGTTGTTGTGCACCGGCTTGCGTCGGCGAGTCTGATCGCTCGTACTGACGAGACCGGTCGATGCAAGGCTGATCCGACAGGATGTGCCGTGCTGCGGCGCTGTTCGTTGCTGATCGAATGGCGCCGCAGTCAGGATTTCCGTCAGCCATTGTCGAATGGCGCTGCAGTCAGGATTCCCGTCAGCCGTTGTTGAGTGGCGCCGCAGCCGGGATTCACGTCAGCCGTTCAGGAGCCGTCGTTTGCTGACACCGATTGTGCAGCTGGTTCGCCTCCTGCCACCTTCGATCACGCTGCCGACTTGCGGCCCTTGAACACGTCCAGAAATGCTCCGGAGAGTAGGAAGGTGAACAGCCAGGTACCGAAGAACACGAGTGCGAAGGTGATGCCGATGTCGGAGGCGCTGCCGTTGAGCGAGAAGCCGGGCACGTAGCCGAACAGGAATGGCGCGAGATACAGGAACTTCGCGAAGGTGAAGGCAACCCAGGCCGTCTTCCACATGTTGGCACCGGCGATGGTGGCGCCGGCGAAGGCCGCTATGCAGACTGGCGGCGTGATGTTGGAATCCTGCGAGAGCCAGTAGACGATCATGTGCGCGGCAATCAGGTTCACGCCGAGGTGTGTCAGCGCGGGCACGGCAACGACCGCCGTGATGAGATAGGCCGCGGTGACCGGTACGCCCATGCCCAGTACCAGCGACGCGAGCGCGATGAAGATGATCGTCAGCCAGAGCTTGCCGTCGGCCGCTTCGATGACGATGTCGGCGAAGGTCAGGATGAGGCCGCTGAAGGTCAGCACGCCGATGATGATGCCGATGACGCCGAGGATGGCGCCGATCTGCAGGCTGGATTCGGTACCCTTGCGGGCTGAATCGAGAACTCCCTGAAGCCCGATGCGGGTGTCCTTCCGGAACCAGCTCACGACGATGCAGGCCAGCACGCCGAGCACCGCCGAGTAGCCGGGCGAGTAGCCCAGCAGCATGAAGATGGTGATGACGACGAGGGGCGCCAGGTAGTACCAGCTCGAGCGGAAGATCTCGCCGGCACTGTGTTCGCTGCGTTCGCCGACGATGTTGTTTCGTTTGGCGTAGTAGTGAACCATCATGAACACGCTGAAGAAGTACATGAGCGCCGGGAAGATGGCTACCAGCATGATCTGCGAGTAGGGTACGCCGGTGAGTTCGGCCATGATGAAACCACCGGCACCCATGATGGGCGGCATGAACATGCCTCCGATCGATGCCGCGGGCTCGATACCGCCGGCGACGTGCTTTTCGAAACCGGCCCTTTTCATCATCGGGATCGTGAACGAGCCGGTGGAGACGGTATTGGCGATGGCACTGCCCGAGATCGAACCGAAGAGGCCACTGGCAATGACCGATACCTTGCCGGGGCCACCGATCTTGTGGCCTACCGCGGCGAGGGGGTATTCGATGAAGAAGCTCTGTGCTCCGCTGCGCTCGAGGAAGGCGCCGAAGATCACGAACAGCACGATGTAGGTGGCGAGCACATTGGCCATGATGCCGAACACGCCGTCGCTCTTGTAGAAGATGCTGGTGCAGAGCCCGAGAAAGGTCTCGCCGGCATGCTGGAGGTCTTCGGGAATCCACTCGACGTAGCCATAGACGCCATAGAGCATCAGCAGCACGCCGATGACGACGAACACGTTGCCGACGACGCGGCGCGCGACTTCGATGCCGATCAGTACACCGGCCACTGCCATGTACTGATCGAGCAGGGTTTCCGCGCCGGAGCGGTAGTTGATGGCCTCGAAATTGAGAATCCAGTAACCCACCGTGACGAAGGAGACCAGCATGAGCGCGTAGTCCAGCGGCCGGAAGCGGGAGCGATAGCAGAGGAACACCAGCACGTAGGTGATGATGACGTAGACACCCCGGTGGTACTGGGTGGCTGCTGGCGCGATGAGCGCCGAGTAGCCGTAGAAAAGCACCAACGCGAGTGCCAGTGCATCGAAGAGATATTTCTCGGCTACCTTGAGTTCAGGGTAGTGTTTGAGGTTCATCGGATCGCTTCCGGTGCAGATGGATCAACCTGCCCTGGCCGCGCGGTCGAGCGGAGCGGCCAGGGCAGTTTCACGGGACGGCCGATGGCTTCAGAGCAGTCCCTTCTCTTTCCAGAACTTCTCGGCACCGGGGTGCAGCGGCGTGACGATGCCGTTGATGCCGGTGTCGATGCCCATTTCCTTGAAGGTGCTCTTCTGCTTGTGCATGTAGGCAATGCCCTCGTCGGTGTACATGGTCGAGAGCATGTCGTAGACCACGTCTTCGGGAACCTCGGCATTGGCTACCCACAGGGCGGAATCCTGGAAGGATGGTGTTGCCGTGTCGACACCCTTGTAGGTGTCCGCGGGTACATCCAGCGTGGAGAAGTAGGGATACTCGTCATAGAAACCGCTTTCGACGGCATCGGCGCCGAGATCCACGAGGGCGATGTCGTTGGTTTCGGCGGCCATGATCACAGCGCCGCTCGGGAAGGCCGTGAACAGCCAGAAGGCATCGAGCTGGTTGTTGCCGAAAGCCTGGGCGGCGTCGTTGTAGCCCATGGCGTTGCGCTCGATCTTGTCCCAGATGCCCATGTGGGAAAAGAACAGTTCGCAGTTGGCGAAGGCACCTGATCCGGCGTTACCCACGCCGACTTTCCTGCCCTCGAGATCCTTGACGCTCTCGATGCCGGAATCCGCGCGTACCACGAGCTGTGCCGGTGCACCGTAGAGATACGAGACGGCAAGCACGTTCTCGTATTTCCTGTCGTCGTTCTTCATCTTGCCTTCGCGGCCAAGGTAGACATGGCCGGAGTAGACCACGCCGAAGTCGGCCTTGCCCGAGTTGACCTTTCTGAGGTTCTCCACCGAGCCAGCCGAGGACTGGGCGCGAACACGGTACTCGTCGGACGACTTGATCGGTCCGTAGACCTGTATCGAGTTGGCCGCGACCTGAAACGTGCCACCGGCAGGGCCGCCCGAGAACACCAGGTTCACCTTGGCACTGGCGGTACCGCTGGCGAGGACGGATGCACCGATCACGGCAGCGGCCAGAGGCGCCTTGAGTGCGTGCAGGGTTTCTTTGAATAGCATGGTAGTTCTATCTCTTCTGAGTGATTGAGGCCGGTGCGCTGTTTCAGTGAACAGCACCAGACGGCGATGAACAGCCGTTGACATCTGCTCGTCGTTGCCTTCCAGTCATTGGGTTGAAGAGCGCACACTGCCTTGCTCAAGCAGCTTGAACAGCGTCAGGGCTGGATGCCGGGCCGGTGTTCCTGTTGACACAACACCTTGCCGCCATTTTTAACGCAGGTGATTGTCTTGCGTCAAGCCTGCATCCTCGAATGGGTACGACGTGCTCACACTCTTCAACTGTAAAGGGCAACACCGCTTTCGGCATCGAACAGGGGGGCGTTGTCGTAGGCGACGCGGAAGGTGTGGCGTGTGTTCTGCTGCGGTTTCGACGTGGCGGGCAGACGTGCGATCAGGTTCTGTCCGGCAAGGTTGACCGCAATGTAGTTGTCGGGGCCGGTGGGCTCGACCAGTTCGATCTCGCCATCAAGTTCGATCGTGTGCGCGTTTGCGTGATGCTCGCTGAACCACTCGGGACGCAGGCCGAGTCTGACGGCACTGCCCGCGGGAGGCGGGCTTGCACTCGGTGGCAGGGGGAGTCGCAGGTTGCCGATGTCCAGCGACTGCCCGTCAGCGGCCACGGTGGCGTCGAGCAGGTTCATGGCCGGTGAGCCCATGAAGGTGGCGACGAAGGCGTTGGCCGGGCGGGCGTAGATCTCGTCGGGTGTGCCGAACTGCTGGATCACGCCACCTTCCATGACGGCGATGCGTGTGGCCATGGTCATGGCTTCCACCTGATCGTGCGTCACGTAGATGATCGTGGTGCCGAGGCGCTGGTGCAGACGCTTGATCTCGGTACGCATGTCGACACGCAGCTTGGCATCGAGGTTCGAAAGGGGTTCGTCGAACAGGAACAGCTTCGGATCGCGCACGAGGGCGCGTCCCATGGCCACGCGCTGTCGCTGACCACCGGAGAGCGCTGCGGGCTTGCGCTTTCGCAGGTGATCGATCTGCAGAAGTTCCGCGATTTCGTCGACCTTCTTCATCTGCTCCCGTTTCGGCACACCGGCCATGCGCAGCGGAAAGGCCATGTTCTTCTCGACCGTCATGCCGGGATAGAGCGCGTAGGACTGGAACACCATGGCGATGTTGCGATCCTTCGGGGCGAGATTGTCGATGCGTCTGCCGTCGAGATGGATCTCTCCGGTGGTGATGTCGAGCAGGCCGGCAATCATGTTCAGCAGTGTGGACTTGCCACAGCCGGATGGCCCGACGAGCACCAGAAATTCACCGGATTCGATGGCGATGTCGATTTCCGCCAGCACGACGGTATCGCCGAATGACTTGCTGACGCCCTGGATCGATAGTGCTGCCATGTGTAATCAGCCCTTGACGGCGCCGGCGGTGAGGCCGCGCACGAAGTATCGACCGCCGACGATGTACACCAGCATGGTGGGAAGGGCGGCGATCATCGCGCCCGCCATGTCGATGTTGTAGGCCTTGGTACCGGTCGACGTGTTGACGAGATTGTTGAGGGCGACCATCAGCGGTCGCGCATCGGCACCCGCGAAGGAGGCACCGAAGAGGAAGTCGTTCCAGATGTTGGTGAACTGCCAGATGATCGATACCACGAAGGTCGGCCAGGCAATCGGGATCAGGATCAGGAAGAAGATCGACCAGAAGCCGGCCCCGTCGACACGCGCGGCACTGACCAGCTCGTCGGGTATCGTCACGAAGAAATTGCGGAAGAACAGGGTGGTGAAGGGCACCCCGTAGCAGACGTGCACGAAGATGAGCCCGTGCAGGGTGCCGGCCATGTCGAGCATGCCGAGCAGCCGGGCCATCGGAATGAGCACGATCTGGAACGGTATGAAGCAGCCGAAGAGCAGCAGGCCGAAGACGATGCTGTCACCGCGAAAGCGCCACTTCGCGAGCACGTAGCCGTTGAGTGCGCCAAGGCTCACGGAGATGCTCACGGCGGCCACCACCATGATGATGGAATTCCAGAAGTAGCTCTTGAGGCCATGGCATGCGACGGCGATGCAGGCACTGCTCCAGGCCTTCTGCCAGGGCTCGATGGTCGGCGCCCGGGGCGGCGTCAGAATCGTGTTGTTCTCGAAACCGGCACTGCCGGTGATTTCCGGCATGCTCTTGAGCGAGGTGAAGACCATCGCCATGAGTGGCATCAGGAAGAACAGGGCGGCCACGATCAGTACCGTGTAGAGCACAACGCGCTGCCACGTGCCCTTGTGCTGCGTTGACGCGGTTTCAGGCGTCATTGCGCAACTCCGAATAGAGGTAGGGCACGATGAGGATGGTGACGAGCACCAGCATCATGACCGCGCTGGCGGCACCGACTGCCATTTCGTTGCGCGAGAAGGTGAAGGTGTACATGAAGGTGGAGGGCAGTTCGGTGGCGTAGCCCGGGCCGCCGCGTGTCAGGGCCACCACGAGGTCGTAGCTCTTGATGGCGAGATGCCCCTGCACCACGATGGCCGTGAGAAAGGCCGGGCGCAGGGCCGGCACGATCACGTGCCAGTAGATGCGCGGTGTCGAGGCGCCGTCCATCTTCGCCGCCGACAGGATCTCGTGGTTGATGCCGCGCAGGGCCGCGAGGAACAGGGCCATCACGAATCCGCTCGCCTGCCAGACGCCGGCGATGACGACGCAGTAGATGGCCATTGACGAATTCTTGATCCAGTTGAAACTGAAGCTCTCCCAGCCCCAGACATGCATGGCACGTTCGAGACCGAGATCGGGAGACATGATCCACTGCCAGGCAACACCCGTGACGATGAAGCTCAGTGCCATCGGGTAGAGATAGATCGTGCGCAGGGCTCCTTCGGCGCGAATGCGCTGATCGAGCAGGATCGCCAGCACGAGGCCGATGAGCAGCGTACCGCCGATGTAGAGCACGCCGAACACGAGGAAGTTGTCCATGGCAACTTCCCAGCGCGGGTGATGCCATACCTTCACGTAGTTCGCGAAGCCGACCCAGCGATCGAAACGCGGCAGCATCTTCGAGCGCGTCAGCGACAGCACGATGGTCAGCGCGATGAACCCGTAGACCGTGACGGTCACGAGGATCAGGCTCGGCAACAATGTCAGTTGCGGAAGGTAGCGGCGCATGTCTTGTCGTGTGTTGCAGGCAGACCCTCGCCCGTCGAACGCCACGGGCGAGGGTGTTTCGCTGCCGGTTCGATCAGAGTGCAGCCGCTACCGAGTCGGCAAGCGCACTGGCAGCATCTTCGGGTGACATGTCACCGTTGAAGAACTGCGTGATGACGTCGAAGTAGGCGGCCTGCACGGCAGCTGGCTGACCGTGGCCATGCGCGAGCGAGCCGAACAGCGTGCCGGCTTCCGTGGCTTCGGCGAGGTCGCTCATCGACTTCCGGGCGCAGACATCGAACTTGTCGCCCGGAACGTCGGTGCGTGCCGGAATCGAACCCTTGGCGAGGTTGAAGGTTTCCTGGAACTCGCCGGACATGGCGGCCGAGGCCATCTTCCGCTGGGCAGCCTGCCTGTCGTCGCCGACGTCGAACATCGCGAAGTAGTCGGTGTTGAACAGGAAGGCGCCCTGGGTGCCGGGTACCACGTCGCAGAGTATCTCCTCGCCCGGGGTCAGGTCTGCATTGATGACTTCGCCCTTGGCCCAGTCGCCCATGATCTGCATGCCGGCTTCGCCCTTGATGACCATGGCGGTGGCGAGGTTCCAGTCGCGGCCGGCAAAGTTGTCGTCGACGTAACCGCGGATGCGGCGCAGGATCTCGAAGCTTTTGACGATGCCTTCGGAGCGAAGTGCCTCGTCATCGGCCTCGATGATGGCGTTCTTGTAGAGCGTGGGCGAGATGCTGAGGACGATCGCCTCCCAGGTCGTGGTTTCCTGCCAGGGCTGACCGCCCATGGCGATGGCCGTGTAACCTGCTTCCTGGATCTTGTCGGCGGCGTCAAAGAACTCGTCCCAGGTCTGCGGCATGGACAGATCGAGTTCGTCGAAGATCTTTGCCGAAGCCCAGATCCAGTGCGGGCGGTGGATGTTCACCGGAGCAGCCACCCAGTGGCCGTCGTGCTTGCCGAAGGCCTGCACGGCGGGCGGTATCACATCGTCCCAGCCTTCCGCTTCGGCCACTTCGTCGAGGTTGCCGAGGAAGCCTTCGTCGGCCCACTCGCGTACCGACATGCCAAGCATCTGCGCTGCGGTGGGCGGATCGCCCGCGGTGACGCGCGCACGCAGGGTGGTCATGGCTGCATCTCCGGCGCCGCCCGAAACGGCCATGTCGACCCAGGAAGTGCCCTGCGATTCGAGATTCTCCTTGAGCACCGAAACGGCAGCGGCTTCCCCACCGGCAGTCCACCAGTGAAGCACCTCCACTTCGTCGGCAAGCGCCGCGGTACTGGTTGCGGCGGTGACCGCTGCGGCAACCACAAGTTGTTGGATTTGCATGTATTTTTCCTCGGTTATCCGTTTCTGACAGACAGGTGGAGACTTGTCAGAGCCAGCAAAGTGAAGCATTGACGAGCACTGCCGTCAACCTTCGCACGAAGCCTGGAAGTCATTTCTGTGGTTCGTGTCCGGACCCGTGCACGGGTGGGGTTGTGGATCCGTGACGGGGTGCACAAGCGCCTTGCAGCGCACCGAGTTCAATGGACTTCGCTGCCGATCACCGCTTCCGCCGAGGGTTGCAGCAGAATGACTTCGCCGGCGTCGTTGTTCACGCCCAGGATGAGGATCTCGGACTGGAAGCCCGCGATGTTGCGCGGCGGCATGTTGACCACGCAGATGACGGCGCGACCGACCAGTTCTGCTTCCGGGTAGTTGGTGATCTGGGCGCTGGACCAGCGTTGCCCGAGCTCGCCGAAATCCACGCAGACCTTGTACGAGGGGTTGCGCGCGCGTGGAAACTCCCTGACCTCGACGATTCTGCCAAGCCGCATTTCCACTCTGGCGAAGTCGTCGTATTCGATCTGATCCTTTTTCATGTTTCGGTTTTTCTCCCCAGCCGTTCCTGCCAGCCGTCTGTCTGCTCGTTGCGAACATGGTTGAGAATCTTCGCGCCGATTTCCTCGACCGACATTCTCGTGGTGTTGAACACGGGCATGCCCGCGCTGCGATAGATGTGTTCGGCCTGGGCCACTTCCTTCTGGCAGACCGACGCATCGCTGTAGCTGCTTCCATGATAGCGTTCGCGGCGAATCTGCAGCAGACGAAAGGGGTCGATGGTGAGCCCGTAGAGCTTGTCGCGATGAGGTTCGAGGGCTGGCGGCAGGGTCCTGCGGTCGAGGTCTTCGAGGGTGAGCGGGTAATTGGACACGAAAATGCCGTAGTGGAGCGCGAGATAGAGCGAGGTGGGCGTCTTGCCGCAGCGCGACACCCCCACGATGATGAGATCGGCCTTGGGGTAGTGATCGGTTTCGAGGCCGTCATCGGTCTGGAGCGAGAAATGCACTGCCGCCATGCGCGATACGTATTCGCCCTCGTCGTTGACACCGTGTGACTTTCCGATGCTGTGCGAACTCTCCATGCCGAGTGTCTTTTCCATCGGCCCGATGAAGGTGTCGAAGAGGTCGAAGAGAATGACATCCGTCGCGGCCAGTGTCTGGCGCAGCTCGTCGTTGACGATCGTCGTGAACACCATGGGCTTGATGCCCTGTGTTTCGTTGATCTGCCGACAGCGCTCGACGATCCGTTGTAACTTTTCGCGGGAGTCGATGAAGGTGTATGTTTCGGTGCGGAAGTCGAACGTCGGGAACTGGCTCAGCAGGCTGTGGGCCATGGCTTCGGCGGTGAGGCCGGTGCGGTCCGACACGATCAGTGCCACATGTCGCCGTTCATTGTTCATCGGATCGCTCCTGTTGCGTTGGGCAGGCCTCTGTCACGCGCTAGAATGCGCTTATCCAGTTTCCTGATCAAGAAGAGAGCGAGATTCATGACGCAATACACCAGAGCCTTTCACGGACTGGGAATGGGCGATGTCCACGAAGTCGGAGGCAAGAATGCCTCGCTTGGCGAAATGATCACGCAACTCGACGAGGCCGGCATTGCGGTGCCGGACGGTTTTGCCACCACCGCCGATGCCTTTCGCGCGCACCTCGCGCAGAACGGGCTCGACAGGCGCATCTTTGCCGAACTCGATGCGCTGGATGTCGCCGACGTCCACAGGCTTGTCGAAACCGGTGCGAAGATCCGTCAATGGGTGATGGAAACACCCTTGCAGGAAGGGCTTCGCGAGGCTGTTCGGGAAGGCTGGGAGAAGCTCCTTGCCGATGCCGGTGGCCGGAATCTCTCGGTGGCGGTGCGCTCCTCGGCAACGGCCGAAGACCTGCCTGAGGCCTCGTTCGCAGGCCAGCAGGAAACCTTCCTCAACGTCGATTCGCTCGATGCACTGTACCGGCGCCTGCAGGAAACCTTCGGTTCACTCTACAACGACCGCGCCATTTCCTACCGCGTGCATCACGGCTTTCCGCACGAGGAAGTCGCGCTGTCGGTTGGCGTGCAGCGCATGGTGAGAAGCGACATCGGTGCCAGCGGAGTCATGTTCTCGATCGACACCGAGTCGGGTCATCCCGACGCCATCTTCATCACCTCGGCCTGGGGCCTCGGCGAATGTGTGGTGCAGGGTTCGGTGAATCCCGACGAATTCTATGTGCACAAGCCCACGCTTGCGGCCGGCCGGCACGCGATCATCGGGCGCAATCGCGGCAGCAAGAAGATCAAGATGATCTTCGGCACCGATGAAGACGTCGCAACGGTCGCTACCGAGGAGGCCGAACAGCGGCAGTTCTCGATCGACGACGATGATGTCGAGGCGCTCGCGCGCATGGTCATGACCATCGAGAAGCACTACGGTCGCCCGATGGATATCGAGTGGGGCAAGGATGGCAACGACGGCAAGCTCTACATCCTGCAGGCACGCCCGGAAACGGTCGAGTCGCGCAGTGATCGCAACGTCATCACCCGCTACCAGCTTGCCGAGCACGGCGCCAGGGTGCTCGCGAGCGGGCGCAGCATCGGGCAGCGCATCGGTGCGGGCAAGGTGCGCGTGGTCACCGGAGTCGGCGAGATCGGCAAGGTCGAGGAAGGAGACGTGCTCGTCACCGACATGACCGACCCGGACTGGGAGCCGGTCATGAAACGTGCTTCGGCCATCGTCACCAATCGCGGTGGGCGTACCTGTCACGCTGCGATCATCGCGCGCGAACTCGGTGTGCCGGCCGTGGTCGGCTGCGGCGATGCCACGGGGAAACTCGCCGATGCGGGCGAAGTGACGGTCAGTTGTGCCGAAGGCGATACCGGCATGGTCTACGAGGGCAGGCTGTCCTTCGATGTCAACGAGACGCGCCTCGACAAGCTGCCGCCACTGCCCTTCAAGTTGTCGATGAACGTCGGCAATCCCGAACGCGCGCTCGGGTTCGCGCAGATGCCAAGCGACGGTGTGGGCCTGGCCCGCCTCGAGTTCATCATCAGCAACACCATCGGTATCCACCCGAAGGCGCTCATGAACTACGACGGCATGCCCGAAGATGTGCGTGCCGCCATCGACGAGCGCATCGCGGGCTACGCGGATCCCGTGTCCTTCTACGTGGACAAGATCGTCGAGGGCGTGGCCACCATCGCCGCTGCCTTCTCGCCGCGCCATGTCATCGTGCGTCTTTCCGACTTCAAGTCCAACGAGTACGCCAACATGATCGGCGGGCACCTCTTCGAACCGCAGGAAGAGAACCCGATGATCGGCTTCCGTGGTGCCTCGCGCTATCTCGCGTCGTCCTTCGAGGACTGCTTCGAACTCGAGTGCCGGGCGATGAAGCGGGTGCGTGACGACATGGGCCTGACCAACCTCGAACTCATGGTGCCCTTCGTGCGCACGCTCGAGGAGGCCGATCAGGTGCTTGCGCTGATGGCGAAGTTCGGGCTCGAACGTGGCCGCAACGATCTCCGCATCGTGATGATGTGCGAGGTGCCGAGCAACGCGATTCTTGCCGAGGAATTTCTCGAGCGCTTCGACGGCTTCTCGGTCGGCTCGAACGACCTGACCCAGTTGACGCTCGGTCTCGATCGCGACTCGGGCCTCGTCGCCCACCTCTTCGACGAGCGTGATCCTGCGGTCAAGAAGCTCATGGAGATGGCCATCAAGGCGGCGAACCGGCAGGGGAAATACATCGGTATCTGTGGCCAGGGGCCGTCGGACCATCCCGAACTTGCCTTGTGGCTCATGCAGCACGGTATCTCGGCCGTATCGCTCAACCCCGACACGATCGTCGAGACCCGGCTGTTTCTGGCCGAGCAGAACGACCGGCAAGGCTGAACTGCACGCATCCGTTTGCGTCGGAACGGTCAGGCCGGGCCGGCATTGTCCGATGGCGTGGCGCTCGTGTCGGTTGCGCCGGTCGTGTCGGTCGTGTTCGTTGCGCCGATCGGGCGGGTCGTGTCGGTTGCGCTGGTCGTGACTTCCGCAGGGATCGAGAAACCCATCTGACGCAGGGGCTCACGCATGTCGCTCGGCAGCGGGGCCTGCAGTTCGAGCATGGCCTTGCTGACGGGGTGCCGCAGGCAAAGACCCGCGGCATGCAGCATCAGGCGATGGCAATGAAACTGCTCGCGCACGAAGGTGTTGTGCCTGCCGTCGCCGTATGTCGTGTCACCGACGATCGGATGAAAGATGTGTTTCATGTGGCGCCGGAGCTGGTGCTTTCTGCCCGTGTGCGGTGATAGCGACACCAGGGTGTAGCGGGCTGTCTGATAGCGTCCGACGGGGTGGGGTAACTCGCGTTTCTCGATGGCGCAATAGTCGGTGATGGCTGCCTGTGCCGGCTTGTTCCTGTCGGCAAGACCGTCGGCCAGCCTGTCGAGCCTTTCCTTCAGCGGATAATCGATGCGGCCTTCGCTGTCGGTATGGCCGCGCACCAGCGCCAGATAGGTCTTGCGAACCACGCGCTGGACGAACTGTTCGGAAACCTGGCTGGCGAGCTCGCCACTCAGCGCAAACAGCAACACGCCCGAGGTGGCGCGATCAAGCCGATGCACGGGGTAGACTCGCTGCCCGATCCGATCCCGTGTCAGTTGCACCGCAAAGGCCTGCGCCCGCGCATCGATGAGGCTGCGATGAACGAGCAGACCGCTGGGTTTGTTGATCGCGACCAGATGCTCGTCATGGTAGAGAATGTCAAGCATCGGGGTCTGCTTCGGAATGCCCGGTTTCACTTGATTGTATCGTTTCGAAGGGGTATCAGGATCATGACCGTCTGCAAGGGGAAGAATCACTCACGACCATGATGCGCGCAATTCTCTCTTCCTGGCCGTTGCTGCTGGGCATGGCGCTGCTCATGGTGAGCAGCGGACTGCTCGTGACGCTCCTGACGGTACGCGCGGTGGATCTCGGGTTTTCCGACACTGCCATCGGCTTCATGCAGGCGGCCTATCCGGCAGGTGCGCTCGCCGGTTGCATTGCTGCTCCCCGGCTGGTGGCATCGGTCGGGCATGTCCGTGCCTTTGCGGCGCTTGCTTCCCTGTGTTCGGTTGCCGCTCTTGTGCACCTCGTGACCTTCGACCCATGGAGCTGGGGTGCGATGCGGGCACTCGCCGGTTTCTGTTTTCCGGGGCTTTTCGTGGTTTCCGAAGCCTGGTTGAACGCGAAAGCGGAGAACAGCACGCGAGGAGCGCTCCTCTCGGTCTACTTCGTGATTCAGATCGGTGGCTCGGCGTTGGGGCAGGGGCTGCTCTCGATCCCGGATCCGCAGGGTACCCTGCTGTTCGTGCTGGTGTCGATTCTGATTTCACTGTCCTTGATACCGATGCTGATTTCGCGTACCCATGCTCCGCCGTTCGAAGTGCCGGAACGCTTCGGTCTCCGTGAGGTATGGCGAGTATCGCCACTTGGCGCAGGTGGTGCTGCCATCAATGGAGTGACCGCGGCGATGTTCTATGTGGGGCTCGGCATCCATGCACAGAGTACCGGGCTTGGCGTCAGCGCAACGGGCGCACTGGTTGCGGCTACCGGTATCGGCGGCATGCTCGGCCAGATTCCGCTTGCGCGGCTTTCCGACAAGATGGACCGGCGTCATGTCATTGCAGGCGCGGCAGCCGGGTCGATGCTGCTGGCCCTGATGCTGACGCAGATGACACAGCCACCGATCTGGAGCATTGCCCTGGCGGCAGCGCTGGCCTTGCCGATCTATTCGCTCTGCGTCGCACATACCAATGACTATCTGTCTCCGGCGCAAATCGTGACGGCCAGTGGTGCTCTGGTGCTGGCGCAGAATGGCGGCGCGATCCTTGGACCTGTGCTTGCTGCACAGGCAATCAGCCTCCTGGGCGGGGCGGGGCTTTTCTGGGCGATTGCGGGCGTACAGGCTGCAATGCTCGTGTTTACGCTCAGGCAGATGTTCTATGGACGCGAACGGGCGACCGAAACCGGGCAGGCGGTGCCGATATCGCATGCTGCAACGCCCGTGGCGGCCGAACTGAATCCCGAAGCACCACCGCTTGAACCAATCGACCAGTGAGCGAAGGATCTGCCATCGGGAAGAATGTTCATCGCGCCAGTGCCCGCCGCGAGCGATTCTCGAGATATCGGAACAGCAGCGCGAGGCAGTAGCACAGCACGAAATACATCACCGCGACGACGATCCAGGTCTCGAAACGCCGGCCCGTGCTGACGGCAATTTCGGCCCCGATGAAGGTCAGTTCCTGCACCGAAATCAGCGACACGATGGCACTGTTCTTGACCAGCAGGATGAACTGATTGGCGAGCGGCGGCATCACCGCATGCAGCGCCTGCGGCAGGATCACGAGCCGGAATATCTGGATGGGCCCGAGCCCGACACTCATCGCCGCTTCGGTCTGCGACTTCGGTACCGACTGGATGCCGGCGCGGACGATCTCGGCGATGTAGGCCGCTTCGAACATCGCCATGCAGATCACGCCCGAGATGAGGTTTTCAAGAAGATCCGGCGGGCCGAGCAGGGTGCTCATGAAGCTTGCCGTGGCGCCATCGAGGTTGCGTGCCCAGGCATCGACGCCGAGCGCCGGCATCAACTGCGACGACACGAAGAAGTAGAACACGAAGATGAACACCAGTGGCGGAATGTTGCGAATGAGGCCCACGTAACCGAAGGCCACGAGCCGCGCCAGCAGGCGTTGGCGTGTAGCCAGCACCCCGAGCACCATGCCGAGAATGCTCGCGAACAGCATCGCCCAGAGCGACAGCTTCAGCGTGGTCAGCAACCCTTCGAGCAGCAGGTTCGGTTCGAACCCACCGCTTGCCTCGTTGCGCCGGAACAGGACCGAGGGCAGAAACGACCAGTTCCACCGGTAGACGAGCACATCGGACACCCGCGTCCAGACGTACCAGCAAACGGCGAGCAGCACGCCCAGGAGCGCGATGTCGAGCTTGCCGACACGTCTGGGTCTGTCAGGGTCCGGGTACACGCCGATGGTTCGTGGTGTGGCTCAGCGGCAGGTTGTCGAGCCCCGGGGCGCCGGGGTGTTCGACAGGCACGAGTGCATCATTCCTCGGCAACCTGATCGGCCCAGGGCTTGCCGCCGAACCAGTACTCGTGACGTTCCTCGAGCCAGCCGTTGTCGCGGTTGATCATGATCCAGTTGTTGAAGAAGTTGAGCGCATCGGGATCGCCCTTCCGCAGCGCGAAGCCTTCGCGGTTCGGGTCGATCTTCTCGTCGGTGGGCGTGAACACGACTTCCGGGTTTTCGTAGACCGTGAATGCGGGCAGGGGTTCTGAACTCATCATGGCGTGAGCATTGCCGTTCAGCACTTCCTGCAATACCTGTCCCTGATCGTCGAACTGGCGGAGCGTGGCTTTCGGGAAGTGTGCCTCGATGTACTTGCAGGGGGTTGCACCGCGGCGGCAGGCGAAGGTGACATCGGCGCTGTTGTAGTCATCGGGCCAGGCGAGCGATTCGGCAAGTTTCCTGTTGGCCATGACGCCCACGGATGAATTCGCGTAGGCACTGGTGAAATTCACCGTCAGGTTTCGCGCGGGCGTCACGCTCATGCCGCCGATGATCACGTCGAACTTGCCGGCGATCAGCGCCGGGATGATGCCGTCCCAGGCCGTGGGCACGAACTCCACCTCCACTTCCATGTCGTCGGCGAGCTTGCTGGCCACATCGATTTCGAAGCCGATGAGTTCGCCGTCCTTGTTGCGCATCGCCCACGGCACGAAGGTGGACATGCCGACGCGCAGCACGCCGCGTTTCTTGATGGTTTCGATGACGCTTTCGCCGGCGAGCGACTGCTGGGTGTCCTGCGCTGCGGCGGCGACGGAGAGCATGACGAGCACCGTGGCGGCAAGGCCGGTCAGCGTGCGGACAAGGCGTTTTCTCATGATGGATTTTTCCAGTAGTTGGTCAGCGATCAGCATAGCGGTGTCTGGCACGAGACTCCAGTCTCGCGGCAATGGCGGAGAGGGAGATGGTCATGACGAGGTACATCGCCGCCACCACGAACCAGACTTCGAAACTCATGAAGGTGTCGGCGATGATCGTGCGCCCTTCGTTGGTGAGGTCGAAGAGGGCAATGGTGGAAACGATGGCGGAGTTCTTGATGAGATTCACGACGGCCGAGGTCAGCGGCGGCAGCATGATCGGCAGCGACTGCGGCAGTACCACGCGGCGATGGATCGTCGGCATGCGGAGCCCGAGGGCCGCTGCGCCTTCCCACTGGCCGCGTTCCACCGAGAGGATTGCACCACGGATGATCTCGGCGATGAAGGCCGCTTCGAAGAAGGCGAGGCAGAGTACGCCCGTCCAGAAACGGTCGATGCTGATGATGGGCGCGAACACGAAGTAGAAGAGGTACATCTGCACCAGGAGTGGTGTGTTGCGCACGAGTTCGAGATAGAGCGTGGCCACGAGATTGCCGATCCAGGACCGCGACAGGCGCAGCAGCGCCGTGGCGAGCCCGATCAGCATCGCCAGCAACACGCCCCAGAGCGTGATGCGGAGTGTCATGATCAGGCCCTTGACGAGCGGACCCCAGATGATTTCGCCATCGACGACGCGAAGGAAGTAGCGTGGCAGGCGGTACCACTGCCAGTTGTAGCCCATCGACTGCGCGCCGAGGTAGATCCCGAACGCCAGCAGGGCCACGAGTACCGCAAACAGCGCGACGTCAAGCAGCGAGCCGCCGTGGCGCGTGACGAGCCCCGCGCGGGGTGGCAGATCCAGCGGGCTTGCCTCGGTCAGGGGCATCGCTGGTACTGTCCTGTCGGGACGTTATGCCGACGCGCCACTCGAGGTTGCTGCCGTGAATCGTCGTTGTCGTGGAGAGGGGAGATGTCGATGAAGGGGATGGGCTTTCGGGGCACCTGAGGCATGGCGGCTTTGCGGCAATCATGGTTGCATGGGCTGTCATCCTAAAGCAGTGCATGGGAAGTTGCCACGGTGTTAACGTTCCCGCACCCACGCATGTCGTATCCTGCGGAGCCGTTTGCCATCGTCTGAACCATGAAACTGGTGTTCGATCAATCCCGTGCGAAGAATCGGGAGAAAACCAGTCGCTTGCAGAAGCGTTTCGAGCGACTGAGTACCAGACTCGAACGATTGCGCATCGGCGATGCCGAGTTTCGAATCGAGTTCGACGCATTGTGCATTCGCTACCAGAAACGCATGCAGGCACATGACAGGTCGTTGCTCGAGCGCAATCGGGCCTTGTGCGAGAAGCTCATCGTCTTTGCCAGCCGCAAGAGCCTCGCCATCTGGCACCGGGAGGAACTCGATGACTGGATACGCGAACTGCTACTGGGCAGAATCTGGCCTTATGACAATGTTGCAGGTGAGCGATTGCGCAGCAGCTATGAGGATGTCGTTGCCGCGCGCATGGATGCCCTCAGGGAAGAGTTGATGCGCGAATATGACATTGACATCCCGGAAGATGGCGAATGGGGTGAGAGCGACTGGGTCCGTGGCGTCGGACCTCGGCATGCCGGTGCGGACACGGACACGGACACGGACACGGATGATGAAGCGCCGCGGGGCCATCAGGAGGAACCATACGATTTCGGCGGAACCGCCGATGAAGCGGCAGGGCCGGACTCGGCGGGTCATGCAAGCGACGGGGCCGACAGTGAACAGCCCCGCACGGGCAGGCGCCGGGGTACCCGCTGGTGGGGTGGCAACAATCCGGGTGAGGCGGTGCGTTCCCTGATGGACGGCAAGTGGCTCCGGAGTCTCTTTCGGCGTGCCGCTCAGGAGCTTCATCCCGATCGTGAGCTGGACGAATCGCTTCGCAAGGAGAAGGAGGCGGCAATGCAGGCCTTGCTTGCCGCCCGCAGGGACGGGGACGTGCTGACGATTCTCTCCCTGTATTCGCACTGGGTGGACAGCAGTGACATGGCACTTGCCGAGGAGGACCTGAGCGCCCTGTGTGATGCAATGGAGGATGAAATCGCGCAGGTTGCAGGAAAGCGGGCCAGCCATGCCTTCGGTGACGGCGATCGCATGACGGTTTATACAAGCCTGTACGCTGACAGTGCGGCGGGACGGCGGCGTCGCTGGCGTGAGTTCGAGAAGGAACTCGATCGGGAGGCCGCCGAACTGGACGATCTGTTGCCGAGGCTTCGTAATCTCAAGGTGCTGAAATCGGAACTGGAGAAGCGCGTCGAAGTTGATGATCGGGTGCTGGCGGAAATGGCGTCATACGTCGATGACTACCGTGCTGACGACGCATCCGATGTCGGCGTTCAGCACCCTCGCAGGTAGTATTTTTCGAGAGACGGAGCGGCCATTTCTCGCCGGCTGACGGGGCTGTCGACAATGATCATGAGCCTGTTCATCCAGCAGTTCCAGTTGTATCGGGCCGGGAACCATTCACCCTTGAAATCCCCTCCGGAGTGCGATGCCGGAGCGAACGCCGGGCATCGCTCGGCCGACGACGCCACGGCGCAGGAGCAGGTGCTGGGTGACGACGTACACCCCTGCACCATGACCGAAAACTGAAATCCACTATACATTCATCAACGATACCGGGAAGGAGCTCGTGCTGTTCGGTCACGAGGAAGGGGAGGAAGAGCGCGTACTTTTGAGCTCGGAATACGAGGACGAGCAAGGCCTGCTACGGCTGTTTCGCGGCAAGACCGACGCTCGGGGAGTTACTTTTGTTGCCCCTGTTCACATCCCCGGTTTGAACGTCGCAAGTGGCGCATCGGTCAGTCATCTGGGTGTTCGCAAGGTTCCGGTCAGCGTGGACTACGACTACAGAGATACTGTCGTGGAGAATCCGTCCGTCATCGAATTCTGTCTCGGATACGGTGTGAAGGACGAAGTGACACCAGTGCCAACCGATCCGGACATGTACGATCTGAATGTACTCCTCGAAGAACAGGTGCGTGAATGCGTCATGCTGTCGCCGTGATACCCGAACAGGCAAGGGCTGCGCAATCAATGGTCATCAGTGCCGATCATCGCCGCCGTGTCACCTTTGGTAACGGATGACGTATCGGGTGTGAAGCAATTCACCGTGGAGGCTGGGTTACACTTTCGTCCCCGTCTACGTACCGTGCCGGCGTCGAGCTCCGGCACCTCCGACTACCCTGATTGCTGTCACCGACACCACTGATATGACCCGCTCGATTCCACCTGTCGCCTCTCTCCAGTCCCGCCTGTCCTCTTCCGTCGGCGCTGCCGATCATCAGATCGAAGCCGCCGTGGCGCTTCTCGACGAAGGCGCCACCGTGCCCTTCATCGCCCGTTACCGCAAGGAAGCCACGGGTGGGCTCAGCGACACGCAGCTTCGTAGCCTCGAAGAGCGTCTCGGCTACTTCCGTGAGCTGGATCAGCGACGCGAGAGCATCATCGCGGCGATCGACGAGCAGGGCAAGCTCGATCCTGCGCTGCACGCGAGGCTCAATGCCGCCGACACCAAGGCGGCACTCGAGGATCTCTACCTGCCGTACAGGAAGAAGCGCCGCACGAAGGGGCAGATGGCCATCGAGGCCGGGCTGGAGCCGCTGGCCGACAGCTTGTGGAACGATGGCGGCGCCGAACCCGAAGCGCTGGCCAGCAAGTACATCGACGCCGAGAAAGGCTATGCCGACACCAAGGCCGTGCTCGAGGGCGCGCGCTACATTCTCATGGAACGTTTCGCCGAAGACGCCGTGCTGATCGGCCGGCTGCGCGAACTGCTGCAGAACGATGGTCATGTGGTCGCCCGCGTGATCTCCGGCAAGGAGGAGGAAGGCGCGCGCTTCCGCGATTACTTCGATCACGCCGAGTCCCTGAAGCACATTCCGTCGCATCGTGCGCTTGCGCTGTTCCGGGCGCGCAAGGAAGGAGTGGTGAGTCTTGCCCTGCAGATGCCCGAGGGTGATGATCACGGCGACAGCGCCTGCGTCGACACCGTGGCACGCCATCTCGGCTTCAGGCGCAGTGGCGCACCGGCCGACGACTGGCGTGAACAGGTGGTGGCCTGGACCTGGAAGGTCAAGCTGTCGACGCATCTCGAAAGCGAACTCCTCTCCGAACTCAAGGCGCGTGCCGACGAAGCGGCCATCGGCGTGTTTGCGGCGAACCTCAAGGATCTCCTGCTGGCCGCGCCGGCAGGGCCGCGCGCGACGCTGGGCCTCGATCCGGGGTATCGCACGGGCGTCAAGGTCGTGGTCGTCGATGCCACGGGCAAGGTGCTCGAGCACACCGCGATCTTTCCGCATCAGCCGCAGAAGCAGTGGCGCGAGTCGCTCGTCACGCTTGCCGGGCTCTGCAACCGGCACGGCGTCGAACTCATCGCCATCGGCAACGGCACCGCGAGCCGCGAAACCGAGAAGCTCGCTGACGAACTCTGCCGCGCGCTGCCGAAGCCTGCGCCGCAGAAAGTGGTGGTGTCGGAAGCGGGGGCATCGGTATATTCGGCGTCGGCGCAGGCCGAGTCGGAGTTTCCGAACCTCGACGTGACCGTGCGTGGTGCCATCTCGATCGCACGACGTCTGCAGGATCCGCTCGCCGAACTCGTGAAGATCGACCCGAAGGCAATCGGCGTCGGTCAGTACCAGCATGACGTCTCGCAACCTGCACTGGCACGCAGCCTCGATGCGACGGTCGAAGACTGCGTGAACGCCGTGGGCGTGAATCTCGACACGGCGTCCGCTTCGCTCCTCAAGCGGGTGTCGGGTCTGAGCACGACACTGGCCGAGAACATCGTCAGCTATCGTGAAGAGAATGGCGCCTTCCCCTCGCGCGCGGCGCTCAGGAAGGTGCCACGCCTCGGGCCCAAGGCCTTCGAACAGGCGGCCGGCTTCCTGCGCATTCCGAACGGCCGGAATCCGCTTGACGCGTCGGGCGTGCACCCCGAAGCCTATCCAGTCGTCAAGGCCATCGAAGCGCACACCGGCAAGTCGGTGTCGGAGCTGATCGGCGACACGGCCACGCTGCGATCGCTCGATGCCGCGCAATTCACCGGTGAGCAGTTCGGTCTGCCCACGGTCAGGGACATCATCGCCGAACTCGAGAAACCGGGTCGCGATCCACGACCGGAATTTCGTACGGTAGCCTTTGCCGATGGTGTCGAGAAGGTGGCCGATGTCGTACCTGGTCAGGTGCTCGAGGGGCAGGTGACCAACGTGACCGACTTCGGCGCATTTGTCGATATCGGCGTGCACCAGGACGGGCTCGTGCATATCTCGGCGATGAGTCATCAGTTCGTGAAGGAACCGCGTGACGTGGTGCGCACGGGTGACATCGTCAAGGTCAAGGTGATGTCGGTCGACGAGGCGCGCGGTCGCATCGGATTGTCGATGCGGCTTGACGATGAACCCGATGCCGATGGGCAGGGTGAATCCTCGCGAGGCGGGCGACGCAACGGCACAGGTGGCGCACGCCGTTCCGAAGGCGTTTCCGGAAACCGCGGTCGTGGCAGCGGCGACCACCGGCAGGCCCGGCAGCGCGGACGCGATCACGGGCGCTCGCGGGGACGTGCGCCGGGGAACCCGCGGCAGACCGAAACACCATCGGCTTTTGCCGAGTCACTGAAGGCAGCGCTCGACCGGAAGTAGCGCGCTTTCCCGATTGGATGCAGCGGGGCACATGGACCTTCTCACCACCAACGATACTCCGGGCGCGTACCCCGGTTCCTTCTACGCTGCGACGGCGGAAACGCTGGCGCCCTTTCCTGCCGCGCAGGGCGAGCTTCGTTGCGATGTCTGCGTGATCGGTGCCGGCTTCATGGGGCTTTCCACTGCCTGGCACCTTGCCGAACGCGGTTACGAGGTCATCCTGCTCGATGCACAGCGCGTCGGCTTCGGTGCCTCGGGTCGAAATGGCGGGCAGGTCAGCATGGGTCAGCGCGTGGAGCAGGATGGGCTGGAAACGATGGTGGGAAAGGCGCATGCGCGCGAGCTCTGGACCATCGGCGCGCAGGCCGTGGATCTCGTGCGCCACCTCTGTGAACGCAGCGAAGTGCACACGAGCTTCGTGGAAGGCATCGTGCATGCGGTGCATCGTGCGCGTTATCACCCGGAGAACCATGAACACGTTGCGCATCTGCGTGAGCACTACGGACATGACCGCATCCGAGTGCTCGAACCCGACGAGTGCCGGGAGATCGTCAATTCACCGGCCTATCATGGCGGTACGCTGGACATGGCTTCGGGTCACGTCAATCCGCTGGAACTGGCCCTCGGGCTCGCGCGTCTTGCAGAAGCGGCGGGAGTGCGCATTCACGAGCGATCACGCGTCATGAACATTGCGCGTGGCAACCCGGCAACCGTGAAGACCGACAATGCCACGATCAGGGCAGGCCATGTGGTGCTCGGTTGCAACGGCTACCTCGGCACGCTCGAGCAGCACGTGGCGAGCCGTGTCATGCCCATCAACAACTTCATCGTTGCAACCGAAGCCCTGGGCGCCGAGCGGCAGGCAAGCATCATCCGGAACAACTTCGCCGTTGCCGACAGCAAGTTCGTCGTCAACTATTTCCGCTTCTCGGAAGACCACCGCCTGCTCTTCGGCGGCACCGAGAGCTACGGCTACCGGTTCCCGAACGACATCGCTGCCAAGGTACGCAAGCCGCTGGCGGAAATCTTTCCGCAACTGGCCGATGTGCGTATCGACCATGCCTGGGGCGGCACGCTCGGCATCACCATGAATCGCATGCCGCATTTCAAGCGCCTCGACGGCAACATCATGAGCCTCTCGGGCTTTTCGGGCTCGGGGGTGGCGCTTGCGACACTGGCCGGTCAGATCGCGGCCGAGACGATTGCCGGGCAGGCCGAGCGCTTCGACGTCATGGCAAGCGTGCCCACACGCAGCTTCCCGGGAGGGCCGCACTTTCGTTCGCCGTTGCTGGTGCTAGTTATTGTGCGCGTGTTCGAGTGCACTGCCAGAGCACTGCCAAGGCACTACCCGGGCTCTACCGGAGCATCGCCAGGGCACCATCAGAACACTGACAGGGCAACTACCAGAGCACCCCGCCGTCACCGTTCGCGGCAGTCACGAAAAAGGGCACGGCAAAGCTCTCCGTGGTTTTCGCTACCTGACGGATTTCCCCATCTCCTCGTCGCCGCCGTAGTAGCCATTGACGGCATCACTGCCGGGCTCGGCTGCGAGATCCACGTCGATGCTGACCGTGGTGCCGTCGCTGGCCGTCAAGGCAAGTTCGCCGCGGAAGTGTTGGCTGCGGGTGCCGCTTTCCGTGGTGATGTAGCCGGCCGAAAGCGCTTCGCGCGTCTCGAGCGTGATGTCCTGGTCAACCGGTGAGGAAGCCCTGTAGCGGAAGGTCAGCGCGGTGCCGGCGGGATCGTGGAGCATGGTCTGTGGCTCATCGCGTGGTTGCACGTGTGCTTCGCCGAGGGTTGCCTGATCGATACGGTAGACACCCTCGACCTCGAACCAGTCGAGCATCGCCTTGCGCTCGGTTTCGAAAACGCCCTGGTCCGAAAGGTTCTGCTCCAGTACCGAGAGTGTGCCGTTGGCGCGGACAGTCGGATCGATGCCGTTGTCGTATTGCCAGTTCTCGAATTCGTGGAGTTCAACCGTGCCTTCGAAGGATGTCGAGCTGATGTTGCGTTGGCCGAGACTGATGCGGCCGTTGACGGTTGTGCTGGTCGGGTGGTTTCGATTGGCGAGGCGGCAGTTGTCGAACTGCCAGTCGGCAATCGTCGTGTAGGTGCGAGAAGCGTAGATTTCCGAACGTTGGCGCGCTGTCATGCTGGCACTGCCGCCTTCGGTGCAGGCAATTTCCACGGGGTCGGCGATCGATTCGACATTGCAGTTCACGTTGACGCCGATCTGGCATCCCGGTGTGGATGGGTACACGGGTTCCACACCAAGGCGTTCGATCAGTGACTGCCATTCGGCGGCATGTGTCGCGATGGTTTCGCCGCTGCGTAGCGCCATGAAGCGCGGCATCAGACGTGCGACGCGGTCGGGTGCGAGCTGAGCGCGCGCGGCGGGGAGCGAGGTGTCGGGTGGTCCGAGGTCGCTGTCGAGGCGGTAGATGGTGTCACCGACGGTAACCTGTGTGGCACCGTCGACGCGCTGCAGACGGTCGATGCGTTGGCCGGGATAGTCGTGCCAGGCAATGAGCGCTCCGTCGAAAGGGTTCAGTGCCGCGACGAAGCTGCCGTGGAAAGCCCAGTTGCCGGGATCCGTGGCGTCGCCCGGAACAAGATGCTCGTAGCGATTGCCGGCAACGACGACAAGACCGAAACCACCGTAGATCACCTGCAGTGATTCGCCATCGAGGTTGATGCCCAGAGGCTCATCGGGTTTGATGCGACGACCCCAGGTGGGCAGGTCGACGAGTGTGGGCGATGTATTGGTGAACTGACCGCCGTTGGTGAAACACGAAATCTCGTGTTGCGAGTAGCCGAATACCGCGGAAACGTCGGCTACGATGCAGATGTCGTAAGCTTCACTGGCACCGGTCGCCACGATGCCTTCCACATGATTGCTTGCGTTGTCACCCGGCAGCGGGAACTGATAGCGTGTGGAGCCATCGGGCAGCACTGCGATGTAGTCGCGTGTCGTCGGACTGAAGCAGTAGACGACCCCCGCGCCATCCGTGGCGAGAAGGCAATCGTTGGGCAGAACCCTGCTCTGCTCGCTGGTCAGGATGACGGCGTGATCGCCATCGAACGTGCCATTGCCGGTGTTGCCCACGCTGCCCGCACCTTCGGTGTTTTCATCGGGGATCGTTGAAGCAGCATTGCCTGTTCCGTTCGGCGCGTCGTCAGAAACGGCGTCGCTGTCGTTGTTGCCCTTGCAGGCAGCTAGCGAGCATGCCAGCAGCGTAGCTGCCAGCAACCGCGATACCCTGGCAACAGACGTGTTCGGAAAACGTATGCACATCGCGAAGCTCCTTCAACGGTCAGTCATTTCGACCATTCTAGCGGTGCCGATTGCTGGCAGGTGCGTTGGCGGAGTACCTGTTTTCGTGAACTATTTACCTTCAGCCTTCAGCCTTCAGCCTTCAGCCTTCAGCTTTCAGCCCTTCAATACCATCGGCAGGCCGGCGGTGATGAACTCCACACGCGAGCAGATGGCGGCCATGCGCTGATTGAGCCGTCCATGTTCATCGCGAAACTGCCGGCCGAGCGGTGTCTCGGGTACGAGGCCCATGCCGACTTCGTTCGAGACGAAGACCAGCGAACCCGTTGCCTCGCTCGTGGCGTCGAAGAGTTCGTCCATTGCTGATGTGATATCGACTTCCTGCAACATCAGGTTCGAGAGCCACAGGGTCAGGCAATCGATCAGGCAGACGGTGTCTTCATGGCATTCGGTGCGAATGATGTCGGCTAGGGCGGTTTGTGTCTCGATGGTTTCCCAGCGGTCGCCACGATCCTCCTGGTGTTGCTCGATGCGCGCGGTCATTTCGTCGTCGAAGGCCTGTGCAGTGGCGATGAAGCAATGGCGTTTCGCTGCAATGGCCTCGGCGATGGCGAGTGCGTGCGCACTCTTGCCAGAGCGTACGCCACCGAGGATGAGCTGAGTGTGGTTGTTCGACATTGTTATGACCCTCAGGAAGATGGGTGGGTGTGGCGAACCAGACGATGAGCGCGCGGGCAATGTGGCTGTTGCAGGCAAACCCCCGTTGTCATGAAAAGCTCGACGGTGTCGAGAATGAAGCTAACACAGGTTGAAAATCATTGTTTCCGTTGCTGTGGGAGTTGCACGGTCGTATCCGGTGCCGTGCAACAGTGTGGGGGTGTTCGGCCGCAGCGGTGTCCGTGATCTGTCAGGCTTCGGGTTCACTGGCAAGACATGGGCTTTGCGTTTGCGACACGGCCCGAGTCGTTTGCCGGTGGGCAGACGCGGCTTCACATCGACAGATGCAGTAACTGCGTGAATGGTAGGTTCAAATGACCATGCAATCAAATAGCACGCTGCTTTCCTGGCCGGGAAAGAGTCCGGCAGAGCCAGGCGGTGTTTTTCATCCGGCGGTCTATCACATGCTTGATGTGGGTGCGGTGCTCAATCTGCTTCTTGCTCGCGCAGGGTTTGAGAGGCCATTGCACGAAGCCTTGTGTGCGCTTGGCGTCTTGCACGATGTTGGCAAGATCAGCAACAGCTTTCGAGACATGATCGAATCTGGCGCAACCCAGGAGTTTCGGCATTGGCGGATCAGCATGGAGTGGTTTCGTCATTTCGACGAGGCCTTGCTGGGACCGGCCCTGGGTAGTGAATCGTACATTCGTGATTGCTTGTACTTTTCTTCGGCTGGTCATCATGGTGGTCCGCCCGAAGACAATGGGCCTCGCATGAGACGCCGCCTGATTCAGATAGCCGGGAGCGCTGCGGAGCAGGATGTTCGGTCACTGATTGAAACTGTTCTCGAACTCTTCCCGGAGGCCAGTCTGGCATCCTTGAACGAAACCTTCGAAGAGTCAGGCGGCAGCTGGCGAACAAGTGCTCGCACCCTGTCCTGGTGGTACGCCGGTCTTGTCAGTGTGTCGGACTGGATCGGATCCAATGTTTCCTGGTTTCCGCCTGTCGAGCCAACGCTGAGTGTCGATGAATACTGGCGGGAAGCGGGGAACAAGGCCGAAGATGCGCTGGCGGAATGTGGATTGTCTTCTGCCTCGCCGTCGTCTGTTGCTGTGCAATCGTTGTTTCCGTTCGATCGGTACACACCGATGCAGAATGCGGTGCTTGACGTCGCATTGCCGGAAGGTCAGTCGCTCGCCATTCTCGAGGATGCTACGGGTAGTGGCAAGACGGAGGCTGCGCTGTTGCTCGCTCAGCGCATGTTGCAGGCAGGCAAGGGCGACGGGATTTTCTTTGCACTGCCGACGATGGCGACTGCCAATGCCATGTTCGGACGGCTGGAATCCATGAGGAAGATGTTTGATGGCACGCCTTCGCTTGCTCTGGCACACGGGCGCGCTCGATTTCACGAGGGGTTTCAATCGATCATCGGTGCCGAGAGGGATGAGCCGGATTTGCAGATGTCGTGCAGCAACTGGTTTGCGGATGGGCGACGAAAGGCCTTGCTGGCCCAGATAGGTGTCGGAACGATAGACCAGGCACTGCTGGGCGTGCTGCCAACTCGCTACAATGCCTTGCGGCTCTACGCACTGTCACGCAAGGTTCTCATTGTTGATGAAGCGCATGATTACGACGACTACATGCAACAGGAACTCGAGGCGCTGATGACGTTTCAGGCCATGCTTGGCGGATCGGTGATTCTCATGACGGCGACCTTGCCTCAGGGCATGCGCAAACGGTTGATTTCGGCCTTTCAAGAGGGTCGATTGAGTGAGAGCTTTTCCGCCACGGGAAGCCATTATCCGCAGCTGACTGTCCTTGGAGGCTCTGCGGAAGTCATTCAGGTTGATCCTGTCGATGAAACCAGTCGGGTGGTTCAGGTGTCCAGAATCGATTCACTGGAATCCGCGATTGATCTGTTGCTTTCAAGTGTAAATGAAGGTGCGGCGTGTGCCTTTGTACGCAACTCGGTGAATGAAGCGATCGAGGCAGTTTTCGCATTGCGGGCGCGAGGTTGCGAGTGCATTCTCCATCATGCGCGCTTTGCACTGTGCGACAGACTTGCCAATGAACAACGGGTGCTCGATTTGTTGGGCAAGGGTGTTGCCCGTAAGCAGGGGTTTGTCGTGGTTGGCACTCAGGTACTGGAACATTCGCTTGATATCGACTTCGATGTCATGGTCAGTGACCTTGCTCCTGTCGGAGCCCTGATTCAGCGAGCAGGCAGGCTTTGGCGACACGAACGACCAGCTCGACCGGTTCCGGGTCCGGTCCTGCACGTGTTGTCACCTGACCCGATGGGTGAAGTCGCGGCAGAGTGGGGCAAGGCCTTGCTGGGTGATGGTTGGTATGTCTACGAAACGGCGGATCTGTGGTGCACCGCGAAAGCCCTTTCTGACGCGGGTCAGATCCGTTCTCCGTCGAAAGCGTCGGAAGGAAATGTCAGAGCCTTGGTGGAGTTTGTCGAGCGCAGGGATGAAGCTGAATTGCCTGCTGCCCTCGACGCTGCTGCAATGCAGGATGAAGGTAACAGGTTGAGTGACAGGGCGTTTGCACAACTCAACCTGCTTGATGCAAATGCTGATTATGCCAGTGCGCAGGCCGTGTTCAGCGATGAGGAATTTCCCACTCGGTTGGCAACGCCGCAGGTGACGTTGAGACTGGCCAGACGCAGCGATGCGGGGCTGGTGCCCTGGTACGAAGGGCACGATGATTCGCATTCCTGGGGTTTGTCCGAGGTCTCGATTTCGAGAAAAGCCTGGGAGCGTGCAAAGCCCGTCGATCAGGAGCTTGCTGAAATCCGGGAATTGAAGCGTGACATGGCTGACTGGGAGAAGATGAAGTACCAGATCGTACCGATCGAGTCCTCCGGAATGGTTGCAGATTCATTGCTTCGCTATGACACTGGCCTTGGACTGGTGCTGTCCTCGCAGGCGCAGGAATAGACCCTTGTTTGCCTTAACTGGTGAGAATTGGTGACAGGGTGATCTGCCACATGTTGAGCCGGTGACCGTTTCCCGTGTGACACGCGCGCTTTGGTTTGCAATCAATTGTTTCGATGTGTCGACCAGTGATGCACAATGGCGCCGTTGGTTGTAACGTGGCGCCTGAACAAATCGGAGTCCTTGCATGCCGTTCAACCTCATAGAGGATCCTTGGATTCCCATCAGGACCCTTGATGGGGCGGTCAGAAAAATACAGCCTCATCAGATTGCGGAAAAGGGTGTTGCTGCTCTGGATTGGCATCGTCCTGATTTCAATTTCGCCTGTCTGGAGTTCCTCATAGGTCTGGTGACGTGCGCTGCACCACCACAAAGCCATGGCGACTGGCTGAAACGACGCAATCCTGATCCATCCGAACTGCAACATTCGTTTGAGCCACTGGTGCCGGCCTTCAATCTTGATGGTGAAGGCAAGAGATTCCTGCAGGATTTCGACGAATTGGATACAGTTCCAAATCCAGTGGATATGCTGTTCATCGACTCGGCTGGTGAGAGTACAGCGAAAAAAAATCAGGATCTGCATGTCAAGCGAAACCGATACGAATCCCTGACTTTGTCTGAGGCCGCTATGGCACTGTACACTTTTCAGTCGCAAGCACCGGCAGGAGGAGCTGGAAACCGCACTTCGATGAGGGGTGGCGGTCCGCTGATCACATTGCTTGAGCCGGGACAGTCCAGTGTCAGGCCTCTGTGGGACATGGTGTGGTTGAATGTACCGGAATCGAAGCCGGTTGACAGCTCTCGCCTGACGGAGTATTTCCCATGGCTACGCCCCACTGTTCGCTCGAATGACAAACAGGAAGTTGTTCCCCCGAAGGATGCAAGAGGAATGGTGCCGCCGGAGACCTTCTTTGGAATGCCCAGACGTTTGCGGTTGGATTTCTCTGATGACAAGAGCACAAGGGTTGTCAGTGTTCGTCAGGTCAACTATGGAACGAACTATGCGCAATGGAGACACCCGCTGACGCCTTACTATCAAACCAAGGCTGGTGGGGAGTGGTTGCCCATGCATCCACGTCCGGGCAACCATGGATACAGAAACTGGGAAGGTGTGCTTTTTGAACGGCAGGATGGACTGCGGCATGTGGCTCAGTGCGTCACCTTGGGAAAGAAAAGAATTCAATCGAATGCAGAGCCAAGATTGCTTGTCGGCGGTTGGTCAATGGACAACATGAAGCCGCGTGATTTTCTCTGGTCACGACTTCCGTTTTTTCGGCTGGATCAGGATGCACAGGATAGAGTGCTTGACTTTGTTGAAGCCGCCAATGCCTTTTGTCTGGCCTTGACGGGAGCCATCGGCGATATCGCGGGCGTCGATACTGCCAAATCGGTGTTCATCGACAAGATCAAAGAAGAGTATTACAGTGCATCACAGCAGGACTTTGAAAACACGGTGAAGGCACTTGGCTGCCATGGCTACAGTGTTGAAATGGCCGAAAAATGGCGTGATGTGCTGAGAAGAATCGCTCTGGGGCTTTTCGAGCGAGAAGCCCTTCCTGGCCTGTCTACCCGTACTCCTCAGGAAATCGAAACGATCGTCAACGCCCATGGCCGTCTTCAGGCAGCTTTCAATGGCTATGGCAACAAGACAGGAAAGGCCGCTTTCAGGGTTCTTGGGTTGGCGTTGCCCAGGCGCAAGAAGAAGGAGTCAACCGCATGAGCAAGTCATCGACAAGAACCGTAGCGGGTGTTTCACTGGGGTGGTGGTCGGCATGTATCAATGCCGACAACGGTGCTGCTCGCAACGCGAGAGCTCGGCTTCGCCGGGCAGGCACTCCATCAGATGTACTTGCTTGTGAAGTGGTGCATGAATTTCATCATCGTCTGGTAGACGCTGATCTACGGCATGAAACGTTGTCAGACGAATATGCTCTGAAACTGGCTGCCATGGCAGCGACGATGGCGGCGATCAGGGAGAATTCGAAAGAGCCGTTGGCCATGAAATTCGGAGCTGTTCGTGGAGAGCGGCGGGCACTGTCCGAGTTGCGATTCCAGAAACTGCTTCGAGCAGAAGACCATTGGAAGCTGTCAACGGCCTTGAGGCGTTCTCTGCCTATCGTGGGTAATGCGGCCAATGTGTCTCGGCTTGGCGAGGACTTGTTCTTCTGGGGAGAGAAAACACGAAACCGTTGGTGCTTTCAGTATTACGGAACACCAATTCCACAAGTCCTGAAACCCGAATCCGTGACTGACGACGCTGAGGAGAGCTTGAAATGACCACGTTCGTTCAATTGCACTACCTGACTACCTATCCGCCATCGAATCCGAATCGTGATGATCAAGGCAGGCCGAAGACGGCCATGTACGGTGGGGTTTCTCGGCTGAGGTTGTCGAGTCAGTCCATCAAGCGAGCTGCCAGGCTGTCGCCGGTGTTTCAGGATGCTCTGTCGGGTAATCTGGGTGAGCGTACACAGCGTATCGGCGAGGTGGTAAAGGAACATTTGCTGAAGAAGGGTGCTGGAGAAGTTGATGCACATGCCATTGCGGAGAAGATTGCCGATGTCTTCGGAAAGCTGGACGCGGCGAAAAACAAGGATGGAAAGGGACCGTTCACCGCACAATTGGCATTCATTTCGCCAGATGAGCGAGTCAAAGCGATGGAAATGGCGGAGTCCGCTCTTGGTGGCGAAGCACTTCCAGAGGTCAAGGATCTGAAGAAACTGATCCTGAGAACGGCCGATGGCGCCGCTGATGTAGCGATGTTCGGTCGCATGTTGGCGGATGATCCGGGGTTCAACCGAGAAGCTGCCGTGCAAGTTGGTCACGCCATCACCACGCATCGGGCAGAATCGGAAGATGACTACTACACCGCCGTGGATGATTTGAAACGGTCGTCAGAGGATGCCGGTGCCGGTTTTGTCGGTGAAGCGGGGTTCGGTTCCGGCATCTACTATCTCTATGCGTGTATCGATGTGGATCTGTTGGTAGCGAACCTGGCCGGTGACAGGGAATTGGCGTCAAAGGCGGCGAGTGCGCTGGCTCATGCACTGGCCACTGCCACGCCATCGGGAAAGCAGAACAGCTTTTCACATCATCCGAGAGCGTGCTTCATAAGGGCGGAGATCGGTAAACAGCAGCCACGAGATCTATCCGGCGCTTTCTTCAATGCTGTCCGCGGAAATGATCTGCGTGCCGAGTCCGTATCGGCGCTGGAGCAGACGGCTTCGAAGATCGAAAGCGCCTATGGTCCATCGGCTGATGCAGTCAGGATCATGGATGTCGAGAAACAGGAAGGCTCCCTTGACGAAGTAAAGACCTTCATCGAGCAGGCGATTCGGGATGTGGAGATTACCGAAGATGTCTGATTTTCTCGTGTTCACTCTCGAGAGTAGAATGGCCTCGTTCGGTGATCTTGCGGGTCAGGAGCGTCGTGGATCGGAGATATGGCCCGGGAAGTCGTCTCTTGTCGGTTTGCTTGGCGCTGCGCTGGGTGTACAGAGAAGTGACGATGCAGCCCAGGCGCGGCTATCCGGCTTGTCTGTTGCAGTGGCGGCTTACGATACCGGTACGCCATTGCGTGACTATCACACCGTAGAGTCGATAGCCCAGAAAATCAGGAACCCCGGAACGCGAGCCAATGCGATTGCTCTGGCGCGCAGCAACAACGGCAGCAATACATCGATTACCTGGCGAGATTACCGATGCGGTGTTCTTTATGGCGTCGTGGTATGGAGCGATGGCGAGCATGATCTGAAGAAGATCGCCACAGCGCTGGAAAGGCCGGCATTTGTTCCATTCCTCGGCCGCAAGTCATGTCCTCTTTCATCGCCCATGGCCGCGAAGGTGGTTTCACGTGGCAATCCTCTGGAGGCACTTGATGCGCTGACATTGCCTCCGTGGCGGACAGGGGATGACAGTGATGCAAGGATTTCGTGGTTGTTCATCGCTTCTGACCCTCATGCAGGTTTCGTCCCCGAAGAAATCGTGTGGCGGCATGATGTACCCGTCGACAGACACCGTTGGCATTTCAAGGCGAGGGAGGTGCACGTCACGAGGGGAAGTCGCTGATGGAATTGTATTTTTCACGATTGCGGTTAAGGCGAGACCCCTCCGTCGAAGCACTCAGGCAGCTGATCGACCCGCAGGATTCGTCACGAAGAGTTGATGCGCATCATCGATTGCTGTGGTCAGTATTTGCCGATGGCCCTGAGAGAAAGCGTGATTTTCTCTGGAGGGTTGAAAAGAGCGGTTTGTTTTACGTACTGTCGCATCGGAAGCCGATGTCGAACGACTTGTTCGAAACACCGGATATCAAGACGTTTGCTCCGGTTTTGTCACGAGGCGATCGATTGCGATTCGTGCTGCGTGCAAATGCGGTGAGGTCGGTGCCTTGCACCGATGGCAATGGGCTTCGACGTCGTGGCAGGAAGGTAGATGTTGCCATGCATCTGTTGAAAGATGTGCCAGGTGCTTCTTCGGGAGAGGGGCAGGGTGGAAGAACCAGAAAGGCTCTACGGTATGCACTGGCGACGGAGGCCAGCCAGGCCTGGATGGAAAGACAAGGTTTGAAGCACGGTTTCAGCCTCGATGAGGATCAATTCGTTCTTGATGACTATTCGACCGTGACGCTGCCTGGTTATCGAGGAAAGCGGGAGAGCGAGCCTCGGTTCGGCATTTTCGACATGAAAGGAGTGATCACGGTCGAAGATCCGGAATCCTTCAGCAGGCAGCTTGGCGAGGGTTTTGGTCGTGCCAAGGCGTTTGGCCTGGGACTCATGCTGATTCGACGGGTGTGATCGAATGCCATCGAACGGAATGCCCGGCCTCACGCCGCCCAAGCCGATTCCTCTCAAGGAACGTGCTGCGATCCTTTTCATCGAGCGATCGAAGATTGATGTCAAGGATGGAGCATTTGTCGCGATTGATGCTGAAGGAACACGAACTCACATTCCAATTGGCGGTATCGCCTGCCTGATGCTTGAACCGGGTGTGAGGATTTCCCATGCTGCCGTCGGATTGGCTGCAAGAACAGGCACCTTGATTACCTGGGTGGGGGAGGCGGGTGTTCGGTTCTATGCGGCCGGACAACCGGGAGGTGCACGATCAGATCGTCTTCTCTGGCAAGCGAGGCTTGCGCTGGACGAGAGCGCCAGGTTGAAGGTGGTGCGGCATATGTATGCCAGGCGTTTCGGGGAGGAGGCACCGTCACGTCGATCCATAGAGCAATTGCGTGGAATCGAGGGTGCCAGAGTGCGGCGTTCTTACCAGTTGCTCGCCACGAAACATGGCGTGGAATGGAAACGTCGACAATACAATCCCAACGATTGGGACTCATCGGACATTCCCAACAAGTGCCTGTCTTCGGCGACCTCCTGTCTGCATGGTCTGGTGGAAGCCGCGGTGCTCGCAGCGGGCTATGCGCCGGCGATAGGATTCCTGCATACCGGAAAGCCGTTGTCCTTCGTTTATGACATTGCCGACCTCTACAAGCTCGAAACGGTTGTGCCGGTTGCATTCAGGATTGCGGGTCTCGCTCAGGCCAACAAACTCGAATTGACGCCTGATCGAGCAGTGAGGCAGGCTTGTCGCGACAGCTTTCGGGAAACAAGGCTCCTGGCGCGGATCATTCCCGAAATCAGTGAAGTGCTTGCATCGGGTGGCCTTGAGCCGCCAAAGGCAGCCCCGGAAGCTCTGGGGCCTGCCTTTGCCGATGAGGAGAAGACAGGCGATGATGGTCATCGTGGTTAACAACGCCCCACCCCGGATTCGTGGGCGGCTGGCGGTATGGTTGCTGGAAGTGCGTGCCGGTGTCTATGTCGGCAAGTACAGCAAGCGAACGAGATTGCGCATATGGGAGCAGGTCGTCGAAGGCATTGAAAATGGAGACGCCGTCATGGCCTGGGCTGCGTCTCTTGACCAGGGCTTTGACTTCGTGACTGTAGGTCACAACCGACGGGAGCCCGTCGATCTTGATGGGTTGAAGCTGGTGGCATTTTCCGCACCGACTGACGCGGGAGTGTGACACTGCGAGCATCCTCCCGAACAGCCAGTTCTGGCGGTAGACACACGCTCTTTCAAATACAGTAAGATATTCATACGGTTACAATTAGTCCGTTCCCCGCAGGCGCGGGGATGAACCGTGACCATGAATTCTCGTGGCGACCATTCAACGCCGTTCCCCGCAGGCGCGGGGATGAACCGCAGCTCCTCGGTAATGGCGTCCAGCTCCTCGCCCGTTCCCCGCAGGCGCGGGGATGAACCGGAGTTGAAGAAACCGTTGGTGAAACTGCGCAACCGTTCCCCGCAGGCGCGGGGATGAACCGCAACTCCTCGACCGCAGGCAATTTGCTGTTGGCCGTTCCCCGCAGGCGCGGGGATGAACCGTTCCCTTGTGTTATCAACCACTTGCGCCTCCCCCGTTCCCCGCAGGCGCGGGGATGAACCGCTTGCGTTCCTGTTCGCGTGCCTGCTCCTCGACCGTTCCCCGCAGGCGCGGGGATGAACCGGTCACGCCGTTGACCACGCAGCCGCTGTACAGCCGTTCCCCGCAGGCGCGGGGATGAACCGTCGTGAAGGTCGCTTTCCCGCGCCGAGGCTTCCCGTTCCCCGCAGGCGCGGGGATGAACCGGCATACAGGGTTGCTATTGTGCTTGATCATGGCCGTTCCCCGCAGGCGCGGGGATGAACCGAAACACCGAGTGCTTTTTGAACCATCTGGATCCCGTTCCCCGCAGGCGCGGGGATGAACCGCGGTCATGTTCATCGGCCTGTTTCTGGTATCACCGTTCCCCGCAGGCGCGGGGATGAACCGCAGGTCAGCCTCAAGCTAGGTCATGATGTAGCCCGTTCCCCGCAGGCGCGGGGATGAACCGAAAACACTCGCTGAGTTCGTCCGAGACGCAAACCGTTCCCCGCAGGCGCGGGGATGAACCGGCGTCACCAGCACTTATCGCCGATCGTGTTCCCCGTTCCCCGCAGGCGCGGGGATGAACCGACGACGAGCGCGGATGGTGACAGGCGTGACTACCGTTCCCCGCAGGCGCGGGGATGAACCGGCTGTCACGTCACTGTTATATTCGATCGTGAACCGTTCCCCGCAGGCGCGGGGATGAACCGTACCAGCGACCTCGGCTGTCTTCGGTGAAACACCGTTCCCCGCAGGCGCGGGGATGAACCGTCACACGGAGTCCGCCGCTCTCTGGGTTGGGTCCGTTCCCCGCAGGCGCGGGGATGAACCGCAAGTAGCGTGTATGTGCCAACCAAAAAGCGCGGTCATTTGCCGGAGAGTGCCTCGGCCGGAATCGCGTGACGCAGCCTGAAGAAACCGCCGGCATCAGCAGAATGCCGAGTGTGTGAGAAGGCGCATGGCGGCAGAAAGGCCGTTCGGTCATCAAGGCGTCGGCCAGAGCGGAAAGGCGTGACACCGGTCGATTGATCTTGCAGGAGCACCACCGGCCGAAGTGTTCGACAATTCCCGTGTGTCCGCTGTCGCGATCCTGCGCTGATCTGCAGCGGTTGCGACCGGGGGCAGATCCACTGCAATGGTCACTGTAAGGTACCGTACTCGTACGAAGGCTGGGGGCGCTGAAGATTCGCGCCGTAAGCCTGGAGTGTGGCGTGAGCGAGTGGGTCGACGTGCTGCTCATGGTTACTTCACGGGGAGCATGACTCCGAGCTGTCCATGTCCCTGCGGCGGGGCTGTCCCCCCGCCGCGCGGCATTGTGCTCGCAATCGTTCTTCGAGCTGCCGTCGTCGTGCGCTGGAGGTTGAGTAGTTACTACCTTGGAATCATACTGTAAACTCCGCATGTCAGGAGGAGTTTACGATATATGACTCGCTGCATTTCAGGTATCATATGATGAAATCGGCTGAAAGCGCATAATTTCGCATATGATCCTTGATCGGCGCTCGAGTCTGGCTGCCTATGCTGAGGACCTGGCCTCAAGCGGGTGCATCTGCTTCACGCGTGAGGATGCGATGAAGGCGCTAGGGGTCAGCCATGGCGCGTTCCTCGATGCTGCCGCGCGTCTTGCAAAGCGTGGCTACATCTTCGCGCCACGCCGTGGTTTTTACGTCATCACCCCGACACGGTTCCTGAAATGGGGCGCGCCGCCGCCCAGCTGGTATGTCGATGCGATGATGGAAGAGGCCGGGCGTCCATATTACGTTGCGTTGCTGAAGGCGGCGGAGCTGCACGGAGCGGCTCATCAGGCCGTCATGGAATTTCAGGTCGTGACCGACAGGCAGTGGAAGCCGATCCGTGCTGGCCGCTCGAAGATCAAGTTCTATTTTCGCAAGAACATTGATGCCATTGAAGCAGGGATCACGCGGCGCAAGACCCATACCGGATCGATGAGGATTTCCTCCCCTGCGCTTACCGCGCTCGATCTCGTGCGCTATCTTCAGGCCAGCGGTGGTCTCATGCATGCCGCCGGCGTCCTCAATGAACTTGCGTCTGAAATCGATTCCGAACAGCTCGGAGCGCTGGCGCCCGCCTTTGAGCGATCTGTCGTACAGCGTCTCGGTTATATCTTCGATCAGTTGGGCAAAGGTGAAGCCGCCGCTACCCTGCGCCATTGTCTCGATAGCGGTAATGTGCCATGGGTCGAGCTTGATCCCGGCGAAGCCAGCAGCATGGCAAACGAGAAAGATGAACCCCGGCGCGACCAGTGTTGGCATGTCATCATCCGACGACCAATCGAGATCGACGAGCAGTGATACCGGAAACCAACATCACTGCCTGGAGTCAGATCGCGCCATGGGCCGAACCGAGTCAGGTCGAGCAGGATCTCATCATCTCTCGCGCTCTGGTCGACATTTTCGACCACGATCTGCTCGGATCGGCGCTGCGCTTCCGGGGAGGCACCGCGCTCAACAAGATCATCTTCCCGAGACCCTTGCGCTATTCCGAGGACATCGACCTGGTGCGCACCGAGGCAGGATTGATCGGCCCTATCCTGGATGCCATGCGCGAGGTGCTTGAACCCTGGCTTGGGCAAGGCAGCTACGCATCAAGCCAGGTCGCCCCGAAGCTGCGCTTTCGCGTCCCCGCCGAGGATGATCCAGACGCGCAGATCAGGCTTAAAATCGAGATCAACATCAGGGAAATTCAAGCCTTCGACACGCCCCAGACCGTTGACTACTACGTCGACAATCCCTGGTTCAGCGGTAACGCGAGAATAGCGACCTTTTCGGCCGAAGAGCTTATGGCCACCAAGTTGCGAGCGTTGCTTCAGAGGGACAAGGGGCGGGATCTCTTCGACCTTGATCATGCGCTGGGTACGTTACCTGATCTCGATATCGAACGCGTCGTCTCCCTGTTCGGGCGATATTTGGATGCGCAAGGCCAGACCATCGGGCGACCTGAAGCAGAGAAACGGATGCTCGCCAAATATGCCCGACCCAATCTGTTCAGTGACATTCGCGCCTTCCTCACACCGGATCTGGCGGACTCGTTGGATGAAGCAGTGGGACGCGCCGCTTTCATCAGGGTTTTCACGGAGATGATCGAGCGGATCCCCGGCCAGCGATGGGCCCGTACCGAGGAGGTATCCCGGAGTCTGGGACTCACCGAAATTGCCGGGAGATCACCATGAAAGGCTATCTGGCAGCACGGTTGGCAAGGCCCGGCCCGGAAATCTCACCCCACCATTGAAACAGACCCCGCTCCGAGCTGTTGTCTTGCAGATTATCCTGTGAACTGCACCGCTCATCGGGCGTAATGCACAGCTCTGCCGTGCCCATCGAACCGAACGCCGGTACGTCGACAACGGTGCAAGACCGCTCGCATCAACTGGCGTGCTGGCGGCTGCCACCGAGGTGGCCACAACCCCACTCCACCATGCGAAAATGCCGCATCCTCCCCGAGACACCCTGACCCGATGTCCGACAAGCAGCTTCGCGAAGAGGTCGGCCGCCGGCGTACCTTCGCGATCATCTCCCACCCCGACGCCGGCAAGACCACGCTGACCGAGAAACTGCTTCTGTTCGGTGGCGCGATCCAGCTTGCCGGTACCGTCAAGGGCCGCAAGGCCGCGCGCCATGCCACCTCCGACTGGATGGCGATGGAGCAGGAGCGGGGCATCTCGGTGACCTCGTCGGTGATGCAGTTCCAGCACCACGAGCGCATCGTCAACCTGCTCGATACGCCGGGCCACGAGGACTTCTCCGAAGATACCTACCGCACGCTCACGGCCGTCGATTCCGCGCTCATGGTCATCGATGTGGCCAAGGGCGTCGAGGCGCGTACTGAAAAGCTCATGGACGTCTGTCGTCTGCGCACCACGCCGGTCATGACCTTCATCAACAAGCTCGATCGCGAAGGGCGCGATCCGCTCGAACTCATGGACGAGGTCGAGAGCATGCTGAAGATCCGCTGTGCACCCATCACCTGGCCGATCGGCATGGGCAAGCGTTTCAAGGGTGTGTATCACCTGCGCACGGGTGTCGTGCACTTCTACACGCCGAACCACGGCGGCAAGGTGCAGGAAGGCGAGGTCATCGACGACATCGCCAGCCCTCGCCTCGACGAGATTCTCGGCGATCAGGCGGCCGAGCTGCGCGACGAACTCGAACTGGTGGAGGGTGCCTGCTACCCCTTCGAACTCGACGAATATCTCGCGGGTGATCTCACGCCGGTCTACTTCGGTTCGGCCATCAACAACTTCGGCGTGCAGGAACTCCTCGACGATTTCGTCGAGTTCGCTCCGCCGCCGCAGCCGCGGAACACCACCGAGCGCGAGGTCCAGCCAATGGAGCCTGCCTTCACGGGCTTCGCCTTCAAGATCCAGGCGAACATGGACCCGCAGCATCGTGACCGTGTTGCCTTCGTGCGCATCTGCTCGGGTTCCTTCCGCAAGGGCATGAAGGCACACCACGTACGCCTCGGCAAGGAGGTGCGCTTCAGCGACGCGCTGACTTTCATGGCGGCCGATCGCGGCCAGGTGGACGAAGCCTGGAGCGGCGACATCATCGGCCTTCACAACCACGGCACCATTCGCATCGGCGATACCTTCACGCTCGGGGAAGACTTCGCCTTCACGGGTATTCCCAACTTCGCGCCGGAGCTGTTCCGCCGTGCGGTACTGAAGGACCCTCTGAAAATGAAGGCCCTGCAGAAAGGTCTCTCGCAGCTCTGCGAGGAGGGTGCCACGCAGCTCTTCCGCCCGCTCGTCAACAACGACCTCATTCTCGGCGCCGTGGGTGTGCTGCAGTTCGAGGTGGTGGCGCAGCGCCTTCGTGACGAATACAAGGTAGAGTGTCAGTTCGAGGCCATCGGCGTGCAGCAGGCGCGCTGGATTCGCTGCGGTGACGACAGAATGCTCGCCGACTTCAGGAAGAAGCACGACGGCAACCTCTCGCTTGATCATGCCGGGGAACTCGTCTACCTCGCGCCCACGCGCGTGAACCTGCAGATGGCCGAAGAGCGTTGGCCGGATGTCGAATTCCTGGCCACGCGCGAACAGGTGTTCAACTGATGAGTGAGCCGGTCCCCGAATCCGATGCCGCCGAATCGGCACCCGCGGCTGCGAGCGAGAGCGCGGCGAGCGGCGGCGAGGTGGTCGATACCGACGTACTGATCATCGGCGCTGGCCCCATCGGTCTCTTTCAGGTGTTCGAACTCGGCCTGCAGGGCATCAGTGCGCACGTCGTCGATGCGCTGCCGGAGGCGGGTGGGCAGTGCGTGGAGCTGTACGCCGACAAGCCCATCTACGACATTCCGGGTATTGTCGAACTGACGGGGCGGGAGCTCATCGAGCGCCTGCTCGAACAGATCCGTCCCTTCGGCCCCGTGTTCCACTTCAACGAAACCATCAAGGTACTCGAGAAGCGGGGCGAGCACGACTTTCGCCTTGTCGGTGCGAAGGGCGTCGAGTACCGGGCCAGGGCAGTCGTCATTGCCGCGGGTGCCGGATCCTTCACGCCGGTGAAGGTGCGTCTCGAGGGTATCGATCGGCACGAGGGTTCGCGGCTGCTGTACCGCGTCAGCAACCCGGAAGCACTTGCCGGCCAGCGTCTCGTCGTGCTGGGCGGCGGCGATGCCGCGCTCGACTGGGCGCTCCGGCTTGCACCCGAGGCCGCAAGTCTCACACTCCTGAACCGCAGTGATCGCTTTCGCGCCGCGCCTGCATCGATGGCGAAACTGCGCGAACTCGAGGAATCCGGCCGGGTGCGTATTCTGCTCGGCACCACCACGGGCTTCGGCGAGAGTGAGGGTGAACTCGATTCGCTGACCGTGCGCCATCGCGAGGGCGACACCGAGGAACGGCTCGAACTCGATCGGCTGCTCGTCTTCTTCGGCATGTCGCCGAAGCTCGGACCGCTCGAAAACTGGGGCATCGCACTCGACAGGAACCTCGTTGCCGTCGATGTCGCCACGTTCGAAACCTCGCTTGCCGGCGTGTACGCCGTGGGCGACATCATTACCTACCCCGGCAAGAAGAAGCTCATACTGAGTGGCTTTCACGAGACAGCGCTCGCCGCCTTCGCCATCAAGGAAGCCTTCGAGCCGGACCGGAAAATCCACCTTCAGTACACCACCACGAGCCCGCTCATGCATCGACGACTTGGCATTACAGATTGATTCCAGGGAGCAGGGCTTGATCTGCACGGCGAGGCAGTGCAGTATTCTCGGTGTTGGGAAATCAATACCGTCTGCAAGGACATTTCATCAGGACAAACGACAGGGACATTACATCATGACAAAACGACTTCTTGCCGCTGCTGTTGTGGCTGCCGGCGCTGTGCTCGCCAGCGGAACGGCTTCGGCCGAACTCTTCGGCCTGCAGCACGGTCGCTCCGCGAACCCCGCCAGCATGGACACCATGTCGGTTGAAGGTGGCATCACGCGCAGCAGCGATCTGTTCACCATCGGTGGCCGCTTCAACTACAAGCTCAATGACAACCTGACGATCTACGGTGATCTGGGACACAGCGAGTACGATTACGGCTGGTACAGCGATGCCGACGGTTTCAGCATCGGCGGTGGTGTCTATTATTTCCTTGATAATCAGCGCTTTACCGACTTCCTCGACATGGCCTTTCATGGCAGCCTGCACATGGCACAGCTGGAGGGGTCCCGCTACCGCTATTCTTCCTATTACTATCGCTCTGGCGACATGGACTACATGACAGCGGTTTTCGACATGCTCGTATCGCCCGTCGAACCGGTTCTCGACAACGGTTTTTCCTGGTACGCGAGTGCCGGTCTGGGCCATCTCAGGATGGATCCCGAGTGGGGGCCGAGCGACGACAGCATCGAACTCCTCGCATCCGGCGGCATCACCCTGCCACTCGGTCCGGGTGAACTCTTCGCCGGCGGCGAACTCTTCGACGAAGTGAATATCGGTGCAGGCTACCGCTACGGCTTCTGATCGAAACCGTCCTCGGCACGTTTTCAACTGCTGAAACAGAGGGCGCCCGTAGGGCGCCTTCTGCATGGCGAGATCCTCATGCGCATGATGTCGACAAGTCCGTTACGTCGCCTCGCGCTTGCGATCACATTGCCGTTGTCACTGGCGATGGCAGAATCCGCCAACGCCGAGTTCTTCGGTTTCCTGCACGGGCGCTCGGCCTATCCGGCGAACAATGCGGCGGTCTCGGTCGAGGCCGGTACGCTTCTCGGCAGCGATTACCAGCGTGGCGGCCTGCGCCTGAACACGCGTCTCGGTTCTGTCTTCACGCTCTACGCGGATCTCGACGCCGGCGACATCGGCAATGCCGATGGAGCAGGGTTCGGTGCGGGCTTCTACCTCTTTCTGCCGCGCCAGCCGCTCGTCGATCTCGTCGATCTTTCGCTCCGTGGCAGCGTGCATGCCGCCACCCTCGATGCCGAGGGCGTCGATGTCGACTATCTTTCGGTCGCCGCCGATGCGCTCGTGAGTGGCGTGGAACCCATGCTCGAGAACGGCTTCAACTGGTATGCGAGCGCCGGCCTGGCGACCATCTCGAAGGATGTCGACGAGGTCGGTTCGGATGATGAGATCGAAGCCCTGCTTTCGGGCGGCGTGTACCTGCCATTCGGCCCCGGCGATGTCTATTGTGGCCTCGAGTACCTCGATGGCACGGCCTTCGGTGCGGGCTACCGTTTCGCCATTCGCTGACGGAAATTCAGTCTGAACCGAGTTCCGTGCTCGGGTAAACTGGCCGTCCTGCCGCCCGGATAAGGTGGCCAGCAAGAACAGCCTGAGAGGATCATCGATTGCAGTTGCCGTCGCCGGTCGGCGCACCCGATCAGACACCCCTGGTGGCGCTCAGGGGAATCAGCAAACGCTTTCCCGGCGTCGTTGCCAACGATGCCATTGACCTTGCGCTTTTTCCGGGGCGCGTGCATGCGCTTCTGGGCGAGAACGGTGCCGGCAAGAGCACGCTGGTAAAGATGCTCTACGGGTTGCTGACGCCGGATGCCGGCAGTATCGCCTGGCGCGGGCAGCCGGTCGACATTGCCAGTCCGGCCATGGCGCGCGAGCTGGGCATCGCCATGGTATTCCAGCACTTCTCCCTGTTCGAGTCGCTGACCGTACTCGAGAACATCGCGCTCGGCATGGGGTTCGATACCGATGCGGCGCTCGCCGCGCGCATCGTGGAGGTGTCGATGCGGTACGGGCTGCCGCTCGATCCGGCGAGGCCTGTGCACACGCTCTCGGTGGGTGCACGCCAGCGCATCGAGATCGTTCGCTGCCTGCTGCAGGAACCCGCGTTGCTGGTCATGGACGAGCCTACGTCGGTGCTCACGCCGCAGGAGGTGGACGATCTCTTCGCCACGCTCGAGCGTCTCGCGGGCGAGGGCATGGCCATTCTCTACATCAGCCACAAGCTCGAGGAGATTCGTCGGCTCTGTCAGGAAGCGACGATCCTGCGTGCGGGACGCAAGGTGGCCGAGACCGATCCACGCGAGGAAAGCGCGGCAAGCCTGGCCGCACTCATGATGGGCGGCGGTGAACTCGAACGGCCGCGCATCGCGCACATTGCCGCAAGCAAGCGCCTGCTGGAACTGAACGGACTCGATCTGCCCGCAGCAGATCCCACCGACATCCCTCTGACCGGCATCTCGCTGCGCGCACATGCCGGTGAGATCATCGGCATCGCGGGTGTTGCGGGAAATGGTCAGGACGAGCTTCTCGCCGTATTGTCCGGCGAACGTCTGGTGACGAAAGGCGACAGCATCCGCTTTCATGGCCGTGCCATCGGCAGGCTCGGTGTTGCGTTGCGACGCCGGCGGGGGCTTGCCTGTGTGCCCGAGGAACGACTCGGTCATGCTGCGGTACCGGGCATGACACTGGCCGAAAACACCCTGGTAACGGCGCGCGAGCGCATGGGTCTCGTCACGCAGGGGCTGCGACGCGCAGCGCGGGCGCGGGCCTTTGCCACGCGCATCATCGATGACTTTCAGGTGGCCTGCCGCGGGCCGGATACGCTGGCTTCGAGTCTCTCGGGCGGCAATCTGCAGAAGTTCATCGTCGGGCGCGAGATTCTGCAGAAACCCGATGTGCTCGTCATTTCGCAACCCACCTGGGGTGTCGACGCCGGCGCTGCCGTCGCGATTCACAAGGCGCTGCGGTTGCTCGCGCGCGAAGGTTCGGCGGTGGTGCTCATCTCGCAGGATCTCGACGAACTGTTCCTCGTCTGCGACCGTATCGGCGCGCTCTGTGCGGGCAGGCTCTCGGCCTTCCACCCGCGCGATCTGCTCGATCAGCAGGCGGTGGGCATACTCATGGGGGGTGGTCAACTGGCCGCCGCCAACGCCGGCGGTGTACTGCAGGCTCAGCCAGATGCCGATGGCGCCTCCGGAGCGGCATCATGATCCGGCTCGAGCACCGGCCGCGACCGTCACGCGTCATGCAATGGCTGGCCCCGCTGATCGCGCTGGCACTGACGCTGCTGCTGGGTGCGCTGATGTTCCTGCTGCTCGGCGTGCCCGTGGGCAAGGCCTTTCACGCCTTCTTCGTCGAGCCGGTGTCGAGTCAGTACGGCCTTGCCGAACTGGCCGTGAAGGCCGGGCCACTCGTGATGATGGGTGTCGCACTCTCTCTCGGCTTTCGTGCGGGTGTCTGGAACATCGGTGCCGAAGGGCAGTTCGTCCTGGGCGCCATCACGGGTGGCTCGCTGGCACTGCTGCTGAATGAGGTCGACAACGCCTGGCTGATGCCGCTGATGATGCTTGCCGGCGTTCTCGGCGGCATGCTGTGGGCAGCGATTCCGGCGTTCCTGCGCACTACCTTCAACGCCAACGAGATTCTCACGAGCCTCATGCTCAGCTACGTGGCCGCGCTGTTCCTCTCCTACCTGGTATCCGGGCCGCTCAAGGATCCGATGGGCTTCAGCTTTCCGCAGTCGGCATCGTTCCATGACGCGGCCATGCTCGCGCCCGTGCTCTCGGGCACTCGACTGACCATCGCCTGGCCGCTGGCGCTGCTGGTGGTGCTGGTCGGCTGGGTGCTGCTCTCGCGCACGCTGCTCGGCTTCGCGCTTCGCGTGAACGGTGAAGCACCGCGCGCGGCGCGTTACGCGGGTTTCAGCGAATCACACATCATCTGGTTTGCCCTCCTGTTCGGCGGTGGCGTAGCGGGCCTTGCGGGGCTTCTCGAAGTCGCTGGCCCGATCGGGCAGCTGCAGCCGAACGTCTCTCCAGGCTATGGCTTCACCGCCATCATCGTTGCCTTTCTCGGGCGCCTCCATCCCGTGGGCGTGTTGTTCGCGGGCCTCGTGCTCGCGCTGTTCTACCTTGGTGGCGAATCGGCGCAGATCACGATGCAGTTGCCGCTGGCGGTGGCGGGGGTCTTCCAGGGGTTGCTGCTGTTCATGCTGCTGGCGACCGATGTGCTGATTCATTTCCGCATCGTGTCATCGCGGCGCGCGCTCGAGAAGTTTCGGGATGCTGCCGAACAGCAAGAGAGAACGGTGGCGGAACATCCACGCGCGCCATTCACGGGGGAGAGTGGGGAGAGTCAGTCATGAGCACGGAGTTTCTTCTCGCCACGCTGCTGACCGTCATCACGGCGGCAACGCCGCTCGTCTATGCCGCCATCGGCGAACTCGTGACCGAACGCTCCGGTGTCCTCAATCTCGGCGTGGAAGGCATGATGCTGATGGGGGCCGTCGCCGCCTTCGGCACGAGCTTCGCCACGGGCAGCGACACACTTGCCATTCTTGCGGGGCTCGGCGCCGGCATGCTCATGGCGCTGCTGTTCGGGGTGCTGGCGCTCTCGCTGCAGGCGAGTCAGGTCGCCACGGGGCTGGCGCTGACCATCTTCGGCATCGGTCTCAGCGCGCTCGTCGGCAAGCCACTCGTGGGTCAGGCCATCGACTCGCTGCCGAAGATACCGATTCCCGGGCTGGCCGAGATTCCCTTTCTCGGGCCGCTCCTGTTCAAGCACGATGTGCTGGTCTACGGCTCCTTCGTGATGGTCGTGCTGGTGGCCTTCTTCCTCGCGAAGAGCCGTGCGGGACTGGTGCTGCGTGCCGTCGGCGACTCGCACGATGCAGCGCACGCGCTCGGACTCGGTGTCATTCGGGTGCGCTATCTCGCCACACTCTTCGGTGGTGCCATGTCGGGACTGGCGGGTGCCTATCTTTCGCTCGCCTACACGCCGCTCTGGACCGAGGCCATGTCGGCCGGTCGCGGCTGGATCGCGCTCGCGCTCGTGGTATTCGCCACCTGGCGTCCGGCGCGGGTACTGTTCGGGGCCTATCTCTTCGGTGGTGTGTCGATCCTCCAGTTGCACGCGCAGGCGGGTGGGCTCGAAGTCGCGTCACAGTTCATGTCGATGCTCCCGTACCTCGCCACCATCATCGTGCTGGTGCTCGTCTCGCGCGATCGTGGTGCGATTCGTCGGCACGCACCGGCAGCCATCGGCAAACCCTTTCACCCGGTGAGCTGAAGAGGCGCGGTGGTAGAATGGGAGATCGCTTTCGACCGGACTTCCCTGCAACAATGATCCGCACAGGTTTTCTCAAACCCCTTCTTGCCGCCGCGATGCTTCTTCTGGCAGCAGGTACCGCAGCCGCGGACGACCCCCTCAAGGTAGGTTTCGTGTACGTCGGCCCCGTGGGCGATCATGGCTGGAGCTACCGTCACGACATCGGCCGTCAGGCCATCGAAGCGGAGTTCGGCGATCAAGTGGAAACCACCTTCGTCGAAAGCGTGTCCGAAGGCGCGGACGCCGAGCGCGTCATCCGCAAGCTCGCCAGCAGTGGTCACGACCTCATCTTCTCGACGTCCTTCGGGTTCATGAACGCGACCCTGAAGGTGGCGAAGGCCTTTCCCGACGTGAAGTTCGAACACGCCACGGGCTATCAGCTCACCGACAACGTGGCCACCTATTCCTCGCGTTTCTACGAAGGGCGCGCCGTGCTCGGCACCATTGCCGGCATGCTCACCGAAAGTGGGGTCGTCGGTTACGTTGCTTCCTACCCGATTCCCGAAGTGGTGCGGGGCATCAACGCCTTCACGATTGCCATGCGCAAGGTCAACCCCGAAGCCGAACTCAGGGTGGTCTGGGTCAACAGCTGGTACGACCCGGGCAAGGAAGCCGATGCCGCGAAGGCACTGATCGACCAGGGGGCGGACATCATTACCCAGCACACCGATTCCCCGGCACCGCTCCAGGTTGCCCAGGAGCGGGGTGTGCTCGGTTTCGGCCAGGCTTCCGACATGGCCACCTTCGCGCCCGAAGCCCAGCTCACCTCCATCATCGATGACTGGAACGGCTACTACATCGATCGAACCCGTGCCGTCATGGAGGGCACCTGGGAGTCAGGCAACACCTGGGGTGGTTTCGACAGCGGCATGGTGGATCTCGCCGACTACAACGAATCGCTGCCCGAAGACGTCGTTGCCGCTGCCGAAGTGGTGCGCGAAGGCATTGCCGACGGCACGCTGCATCCGTTCGAAGGCCCGATCCTCGACCAGGACGGCGAGGAGATCGTCGGCGAGGGTGAGGTCATCGACGACAAGACGCTCCTCGGCATGGACTTCTACGTGCAGGGTGTGCAGGGCGAATTGCCGAAGTAGAGCGGCGCAGCGGGCCTGCAACGATCAATCCTGGCAAGGCTGATCCACAAGGCTGATCCGGCGCAAGCGGCCAACGCAGACGTGGAGTTGCTCAGGTAGTGGATCTCGCGCTTCTTGCACTCGCCTACGTCTTTTCGCAGTTCTACCGCTCCTTCCTCCCGGTACTGACGCCGCAGCTGACGAGCGAGATCGGGGTCGACAGTGCCGATCTCTCGCTGGCCACGGGCATCTGGTTCGTCGCTTTCGCGCTGATGCAGTTCGTCGTCGGGGTGGCGCTTGACCGTTACGGGCCGCGTTTCACGGCTGGCATCCTGTTCGGTGTGGCCGGCAGTCTCGGTGCCGGCGTATTCGCGTTCGCGAGCGCGCCCTGGCATCTGGTGCTTGCGCTGGCACTCATGGGTGTCGGTTGTGCTCCGGTACTCATGGCCACCTTCCATCTTTTCACGCACCGTTTCAGTGCGGCACGTTTCGCCTTGTTCGCCTCCTGGTTCGTGGCCTTCGGCAACCTCGGCAACATCGTCGGCACCTCACCGCTGGCGGCGGCAGTCGATGCCTGGGGCTGGCGCTCGGTGATGCTGGCGCTGGGTGCAATCAATGTCGTGATCGCGCTCGGACTGCTGCTCGTGCTCAGAGACCCGCCGCGCAGCACAGCGCCTGCGTCGACCGGGCTCGCTGGCTATGTCGAACTCCTGAAGATTCGCAAGCTCTGGTGCATCTTCCCGCTCATGCTCGTCTCCTATGCTACCGTCGCCGGCATTCGCGGGCTCTGGACCGGGCCGCTGCTGGCCGATCTGCACGGCGCGGACAGTCTCCTCATCGGCCGCGTGACCTTGTGGATGGCGCTTGCCATGGCGACGGGCAGTCTCATCTACGGCACGCTCGACCAGATCTTCAACACGCGGAAGTGGGCCATGCTCTCGGGTTCGGCCATTCTGCTGACGGCGCTTGTCACGCTCGCCCTGAACCCGGACATGCCGCTGGGCCGTATCACGCTGCTGCTCGTCATCATCGGCATCGGCGGCAACAGCTACGGGCTGCTCATGGCGCATGGGCGCTCCTTCGTGCCCCGGGAACTGACGGGGCGTGGCATCACGCTGCTGAACTTCTTCTCGATCTTCGGCGTGGGGCTGCTGCAGTGGCTCAGTGGTGCACTCGTCAGGGCGCAGCCCGATCCGACGTCGGTCGGTACCTATCAGCTGCTGTTCATGAGCTATGCAGTGGTGGTGCTGGTTGCGGTGCTGGTCTATCTGACGGCAACCGACGTACCGCCGCGACCGCGCCAGTGAGCCGGGGTCGACCAGCGCTGATCGAGTCCGCGCCCGTTCGCGAGTACTCGTGCGGCGGCAGTTCGTGCCGGGCAGTTGTGCCGGGCAGTTGTGCCGAGGCAGAGGCGATCGATCAGTAATCGAAGCTTGACCATACCGGGCAATGATCCGATGGTCTTTCCATTGCCCGGATGGCGTAGTCGATACCGCTGTCGGTGAGTGCGTCGGCGAGCGGTGCGGTGCAGAGCAGGTGATCGATCCTGAGTCCGCGTTTCGGTTCCTGCTCGAAGCCGCGGCTGCGATAGTCGAACCAGCTGAAAAGGTCGTCCTTCTCGGGGTGAACCCGACGATAGCTGTCGACGAGTCCCCAGTTCACGAGACGTTCGAACCACTCGCGTTCCTCGGGCAGGAAGCTCGTCTTGCCGCTGCGGAGCCAGCGCCTGACGTTCTGCTCACCGATACCGAGATCGGCATCGACGGGGGCGATGTTGTAGTCGCCGAGCACGACGAGAGGTTCCTCGGGGGAATGGTCGGTCTCGAGGCGGCTGAGCAGGTCGGCATAGAAGGCCTCCTTGGCCGGAAACTTCACCGGATGCTCGCGCTTTTCGCCCTGCGGGAAGTAGCCGTTGATGACGGTGATCTCGCGCCCCCCCGGGGTTCTGACGCGCGCCGAAATCAGGCGCTTCTGTGCCTCCTCGGTATCGGTCGCGAAACCCTTGATGACGTTCTCGAGCGGTACCTTCGACATGATCGCGACACCGTAGTGTGTCTTCTGGCCGGTGAAGGCGACGTGGTAGCCAAGCGCCTCGATGGCATCGACGGGGAACGCCTCGTCGGTCACCTTGGTTTCCTGCAGTCCGATCACCAGCGGCTGATGGGCCTCGATGACGGCTTCGATCTGGTGCAGGCGCTGACGCAGGCTGTTGACGTTGAAGGAGACGATGTTCATGGCGGACTCAGTCGTGCAGGTTCAGAAGAACGCGTACGCTGACGGGAAAGAGCTGCGCGTCCTCGAGCGCGGCAAGACGTGCGGCGTGTCGTGCGTCGAGACGCTCGAGTTCCTCGCCGCGAACGAGCGGGTTCACGCGCGCGAGCGCTTCGAGACGTGAACGTTCTTCCTCGTGATGTGCTGCGATGTGATCGCGCGCGGCCTCCACGAGTGCCGGTACACGACGCCCAGCCAGCAGTGCCGTGTGGTCGATGACCTTGCCGAGCGGTTCGCGATTGTTCAGCACGAGCTTTCTGAGCGCCTTCCTGTCATGGCGCTTGCGACTGGCGTCGATGTCGGTGTCGAGGAGTTGCTGGCTGTAGTCGCGGCCGTCGATGCCGACGACGATTTGCAGGAGTTCGGCCGGCAGCCAGGCTGCCATGTTCAGCGTGGGGTCGGCCTTGCATTGAAGGAGATAGCTCGCCTCCACCATGACGAGCTGGTGCGGCAGCGTGGAAAGACCGGTTACGTCGATGTCGGCCTGGCCGCGCCCTTCCGAGAGGATGAGATCCATCGCGGCCTGCACCATGGGGTGATCCCAGGAAAGGAAGGTGAAGTCTTCGCGCGCCAGTGCCGTCTGGCGGTCGAAGGTTACCGACAGCCCCTCGCTGCCGAGCATCGGAAAGGCGGCTACCTGCATGTGGTCGCCCGGTTTCACGATCCAGTGATCGCGCTGTTCGCTGAGGTCGACGCCGAAGCGGTCGAAGACGGCGGCCATGAAGTCCTGCAGGCGGTAGTCGCGATCGAGCCGGGCGAGGGCATCGAGCTGTTCCCGCACCTTTTCGGGGCGATTGGAATTGAGTTCGAGCAGGCGGTCACGTCCGGCGCTGAGTTCGGCATCGACCTCGGCCTTGAGAGACTGGCTCGCGTCGATGAGCGCGTCGAGCTTGCCGCCCGCGGGATCGTCGATGGCGTCGAGCAGCGTCGGGTCGAGGCGCTCGGCAATGAGTGCTGCGCCGTGGGCAAGTGTCTCGACGGCGTCGAGCCCTTCGTGAAACCAGCGCAGGCGGGCCTGATCGACGCTGCCGGATTTCACCGGCACGTGAATTTCGACCTGCTGGCGCTGGCCGATGCGATCGAGTCGTCCGATGCGTTGTTCGAGGAGGTCTGGCGAGTGCGGCAGTTCGATGGTCACGAGGAGATGCAGGAACTGGAAGTTGCGCCCCTCGCTGCCGATTTCGGAGCAGAGCAGGATGCGGCAGTCGTCTTCGGTGTCGGCGAACCAGGCCGCGGCGCGATCGCGCTCGACGATGCTCATGCCCTCGTGAAAGCGCGCGCTGGCGATGCCGAGTCGCCGGAGTTCCTCGTGCAGTGCCACGACCGTGCCGGCCCGGTGGCAGATCAGCAGCACCCGCTCGGGGAAGCGCTCGGTGAGGAACGCCCTGAGCCAGTCGGCGAGGGCGGGCAGGCTGTCGTCCTGAAGTGCATGGACGACGAGTTTGCGCCCCGGGAAATCGGCTTCACCCGCCACGCTCTGACGTGTGTTCCTGAACATCAGACGGCTGGTGCCATGCCGGTCGATGAGCTTGTCGAGCAGCTGATCGCGCAGCGCCAGCGTCTCGGCGTCGGCGCGATGTGACAACAGGTGATCGCGCGCGGTGGCGTCGAGTGTTTCATCGATGCGGGACTCGATGGCGGCGATGGCCGTCTCGTCAAGGGCTTCGCCATCGGCCAGCTTCGAAGCGATGGCGGCGATCTCGGCGTAGTGAGACTCGTCGGCGAGATGATTCGCGAGCGTCGAAAAGCGCTCGGGATCGAGCAGCTTCAGGCGCGCGAAATGACCACTGCGCCCCAGTTGCTCGGGAGTGGCCGTGAGCAGCAGCACTGCCGGCGTGCGTTCGGCAAGCGAGCGCACGAGTTCGTAGGCGTGCTCGTCGCTGTCGTCGGCGTCAAGTGACTCCGCGGTTTCGGCTCCGGCATCCGCTTCGATTCCGACGTCGTTGCCTGCAAGTTCGACTGCATCGAGGGGGTTCAGATGATGCGCCTCGTCGACAATGAGCATGTCCCAGTCTGCGGCAACAAGGTCCGCCTGCATTTCGGACGAGGCAGAGAGTTCCTCAAGTGAGCAGAGCACGAGCTGCTCGGCGAGAAACGGGTTGCCTTCGGGTGCATCGGGCTTCAGTGCGGCGAAGCGATCGGTGTCGATGAGGTGCAGCTGAATGCCGAACTTGCGGAGAATCTCGACGAGCCACTGGTGCACGAGGGCCGAGGGCACGATGATGATGGCGCGTTCGACGAGGTGTCGTACCAGTGAGGCCTGCAGGATCATCCCGGCCTCGATGGTCTTGCCGAGCCCGACCTCGTCGGCGAGAAGCAGCCGCGGGTGTTCGCGCCGGATCGCTTCGCTGGCGATGTGGATCTGGTGCGGCAGCACACTGACCCGCGCGCCGGCAAGACCCCGCACGGGCGAACGCGCAGCACGATGGCGGTGTTCGAACACGGCGCGGCGCAGGCGATACCAGCGATTGCCGTCGATCAGTCCGTTGAAGAGCCGATCGCGCGGGTGACGAAACTGCAGGGTATGGTCGAGGCGTGTTTCGAGGACGACAAGCCTGTCCCCTGACTGCTTGCCGGTGCCGCTGTAGCTGATGAGGCCCTCGCTGGTGTCGAGCGACTCGATCAGCAGCGTTTCCCCGTCGTGGGTATCGACTTCGTCGCCCGGGTTGAAGATCACGCGCGTCAGCGGTGCGGTTTCGCGTGCGTAGCGGCGGGTCTCGCCGCTGGCGAGAAACACGACCGCCACCTGGCGGTGCTCCACTTCGATGACGGTGCCGAGCCCGAGGTCGGGTTCGGCATCACTGATCCAGCGTTGTCCGGCGACGAATTCCGAAGTCATCAGAGAGGAAGCTGTCCTTCAGGCGGTGGCGTAGATTTCACGGGCCAGTGTGGCCATGCGTTCGAGACCCGTGGTGAGTTCTTCCTCGCTGCTGGCAATGCTCACCCGCAGGCATTCCCGGCGGTGTGGCCAGTCGCCCTCGAGGCCCGGGAAGAAATGGTGGCCTGCGACCACGATGACGCCACGTGCCTTCAGCGCTTCGTAGAGTGCCTGACAGCCACCCGGGAGATTCTCGAACCAGATCCAGAGGAAGATTGCGCCTTCGGGCTGGTGCATGCGCACGGGCAGGCCATCGAAGGCTTCGTCGAAAAGGCGGCTGGCGAGTGCCACGCGGTCGGCGTACCAGGGGCGGATCTCGTTGTGGGCGATGTCGAGGATTTCGCCGCTGGCAACGAGCGGCGCCAACATGCCGGCCGTCACGCTGTTGCTGGCGAGGTTGGTCACGGCGTTCATCTCGCTGAGCGCGGCGATGATCTCGCGGCTGGCGATGACGATGCCGGTGCGTGCTGCGGGCAGCCCGATCTTCGAGAGGCTCATGCAGAGAATCATCGACGGGTGCCAGACAAGCGTGGTATCGACATGGATGATGTCGGGGAAGGGAGCACCGTAGGCGTTGTCGACGATGAGCGGAATGCCGTTCCGGTCGGCAAGTGCCGAGAGTGCTTCGAGTTCCTTGTCGATGACCACGTTGCCACTCGGGTTGGTCGGGCGCGAGAGGCAGATGGCGGCTATGTCACTGTCGATCGCGTCGATGGCGTGTAGGTGATACTTGAAACGTTTGTCGCCGATCAGTTCGATGTCGGGTTGCCGAGCGGTGAAGATCGGTGCGCCGATCGAGACATCCGCGTAGCCGATGTATTCGGGTGCGACGGGCAGCAGAATGCGCTTGACCTCGTTGCCGCTCTGTCCGGCGAGCAGGTTGAACAGCATGAAGAAGGCGTTCTGGCTGCCGTTCGTGAGGGCGATGTTCTCTGCCTCGACCGACCAGCCGAGGCGTGTATTGAGGAGCGACACCAGCGCGTCGATGAAGCCCGCATGCCCCTGGGGAGAGGCGTAGACTCCGTAGAGTCTGCCGAAGGCCGTGGCGTCGGAGGCGAGGGCAAGCAGGGCCTTGCGAAAGCGCTCCGACACGGAGGCGATGGCGGCGGGGTTGCCCCCGCCGAGGCGGCAGAGCAACTCTCCCTCGCCGATCGCGGGCAGCGTGGCGAGATCATTCATCAGGGAGGCGATGCCGGTGTTGCCGCGAAACCTGCTGCCGAAATCCGAAAAGGGCATGCCTTGCTGATAAAGAGATGGATAGTACTCATTGTATCGCGAAAGCACCGCATGGCGAGCGTGTTGCGGCGAGTGAAATCTATCCTTTCGTATCGGTAGGTGATCCTGTCTTGTGTTTGTAACCAGCACCACATAACATGGACTGCGTCGCATCCGCGAGGTTGCGGCGAGTTTGGTACCGCCGGCTGCGCGGTGCCGATCGGTCTCTCTGTCGATCGAGGCAGCTTGTCTGCAAATCGGCTTTCTTGTAGTTGTTTTTTGAGCAGGGTATTGTTTGTGAGTACTGGTACAGTCAAGTGGTTCGACGCAGCGAAGGGCTTCGGCTTCATCGCTCCCGAAGAAGGTGGCAAGGATGTTTTCGTTCACCACACCGCCATCAACGGTGACGGATACAAGACGCTCGACGAAGGTCAGAAGGTGACCTTCGACATCGAGCAGGGGCAGAAGGGTCCTGCAGCGGTCAATGTGACTGCCGTCTGATACCCTGCTTCATACAGGTGTCCCGCAAGGCCCCGGCATCGTGTCCGGGGCCTTGTTGTTCATGGGCAGGAAGAAACGGCAATCGGGCGAGGGTCAGGCATGCATACGCTGGTCATCAACTGTGGCTCATCGAGCATCAAGTACGGTCTCTACGACACCGCGCTCGAGGAAGTGGATTTCGGTCGCGTCGAGCGGCTTCTGTCGGCCGACAGGGGGCACGGCCACCGCCGCGCCATCGCCGGCATTCTCGAGAAGTACGCCGACAGTGACGTCGGTCGTGTCGGGCATCGCATTGCCCACGGTGGTTCCGAGTACACCGATTCGGCACTGATCGATCAGGCAGTGCTCGACGCGATTGCCGCGCGCATCCCCGATGCACCTCTGCACAATCCCTATTCGCTGGCGGCCATCGAGGCGCTGCGCGAGGCAAGGCCCGACCTTCCTCAGGTGGCGGTGTTCGATACCGCCTTCCACGCCACCATGCCCGATACCTACCGCGAGTACGCCATCGACCACGAGGTGGCTGCGAGGGAAGGCATCCGCCGCTTCGGCTTCCATGGCATCTCGCACCAGTACGCTTCGGGCGAGGCTGCACGCGTGCTCGGGCGCGACATCGGCAAACTCAAGCTTGTCACCCTGCACCTCGGCAACGGCGCGAGTGCCTGCGCGGTCGAGTACGGTCGCTCGGTGGACACGAGCATGGGCAACACGCCGCTCGAAGGGCTCGTCATGGGTACGCGCTCGGGCGATGTCGATGCCGGGGTGCTGCTCACGCTCATGCGCGATGGCTATGGCGTCGATGCGCTCGAGAAGCTTCTCATCAACGAGAGCGGGCTCAAGGGTCTCTCGGGGGTCGGTGCCGACCTGCGCGACATCGAGAAGGCCGCTGCCGAGGGCAATGATCGTGCGCAGCTTGCCATCGACGTGTTCGCGCATCGGGCACGGAAATACATCGGTGCCTATGCCGCGACCATGGGCGGACTCGATGGCGTCGTGTTCACGGGCGGCATCGGCGAGCACAGCCACATCATGCGCCGGCGCATCGTTCGCGACCTCGAGTTCCTGGGCGTGCGCATCAATGAAGATGCCAACCGGCATCTGAAGCTCGAAAAGAACACACCGGCGCTCATTCACGATCTGCGTTCGGGTGTCGGCATCGTAGTCGTCGCCGCCAACGAGGAACTCATGATCGCGCGTGATGCGCAGCGCATCACCGATGCCCTCGGGGAAACCGCCGGGGGCACCGCTGCTCCGGTGAGTGCGCCAGGCACGACGGAGCAGACAACAACGGATGACAAGACAACGCCTGACGGCCCTCGGACAGTGTCGAGCGGCGCGACCGTTCGGCCAGCATCCGCCGACGTGGTCTCATTGCATGATGACAATGACGCGCCCAGACGCCCGCAGGGCACCATCGGCGAGATACCGATTGCCGTCAGCGCCCGTCATTGTCACCTGACCGAGGCGACCTTCAAGGCGCTCTTCGGCGCGGACGCCTCTCCGACACCGATGCGCGAACTCTCGCAGCCCGGGCAGTTCGCCTGCGAGGAGCAGGTCACGGTCGTCGGGCCCGAGAATCGCATCGAGCGCGTGCGGCTGCTGGGCCCGCTGCGCACGGTCGATCAGATCGAGGTCTCGCACACCGATGGTCTGCTGCTGGGAATCGATGCACCGGTCAGGGACTCCGGTGACGTGGCAGGTTCTGCTGCGGTCACGCTGGAAGGCCCGGCAGGGCGGGTCGAGCTTGACGAAGGGCTGATTCTCGCCCGGCGGCACATTCACATGACGCCCACCGATGCCGGACACTTCGACGTGGTCGATCATGACGACGTGGCAGTGCATATCGTCGGTGGCGATCGAGATCTCATCTTCGGCGATGTGCTCGTGCGCGTCAGCGACAGCTATCGGCTGGAAATGCACATCGATACCGACGAGGCCAATGCCGCCGGCATCAAAAGCAGTGCCGTCGGCGGCCTCTCGCCGACTGACGTCGACGACGACATCGTGCAGCATCCCGTCAGCGGATTCGGCGGCGATCTCGAGCTCTGAGGCGCGGGGCAGGAACCAATCGACGCGCATGCAGACTCAGAGGGTGCACCTGTCGTTGCCAATGTGTTTTTCACCCCTGATGCCATGCTGGCCAATCTGATTCCTCCTCATCAAGCGCTGCCAGCGGTGTCTGGCCTCGTGTCACGGCATGGCCCGGGCCGAGCCGTGCTGGTCGCACTTCTGCTGGCAGCGCTGCTGCTCTCGAATCCTGCGCGTGCGGGTGACGACGAACACATGGGCCCCGGACTCAAGGTGCTCGAACTCTTCACTTCGCACGGATGTTCATCCTGCCCGCCGGCCGATGCCATGCTCGCGCGCGTGGCCGAGCAGAGCGACTCGGCGCTGCTTCTCGAATTTCACGTCGACTACTGGGACGATCTCGTGCATGGCCGTGACGGCAGCTTCGTCGATCCCTTTTCCGATGCCGACTGGTCGCGCCTGCAGCGCGCCTACAATCGTCTGCCGCTGAAAGGCCGGCCGGGTGTCTACACGCCTCAGGTCATCGTCAACGGCAACGTCGCGCTGGTCGGCAGCGATGCACGCGCACTCGACAAGGTACTCAAGCACAACCCCGCACCTGCCCATGTGCCGAGGCTCGAAAGGGCAGCCGATGGACAGATCCGCTACGAGCTCGCTGCCGCCGAAGAGGCTCTGCCCGCCGGAGAACTGTGGCTGTACCGGTTTCTGGACCGCACCGTCACCGATGTGGACGGCGGCGAGAACAAGGGCCGTCAGCTCGAGAACCACAATGTCGTGAAGGCTGCCGAACGCCTCGGTATCTGGCAGGGAGAAACGCTGACGGGGCAGTTTGCGGCGCCGGCAGAGGGTGAGGGTTGTGTTCTCGTGCTCAGGAATCTCGACGGCATTGGTGTTACCGCGGCGTCACCTTGCCCGGAATGAGACTGCTGCTCTGCTAATCTAGAGCCTGTCGACCACATCAGCCCAAGGGCTGCAGAATTCATTCCGAAGGCGAATCCACAATCCGTTCCGAACATGACCAAGCTTCCTGAAAGCCCTGCCGTTGAAAACGTGGGCAAGCGCCTGACGCAGCAGGCTCGCCGAGCCCTTGCGGTCCTTGTCTGCTCGGCAGTCGCGGCGGTTGTCCCAACGGCCCCCGCCACTGCTGCGGAGAACGGTGTCTCTGATGATGTATTCACACTGCATCGGCGCAGCGCATCCTCCTTCCCGCTTTACGGAGAGTTGCTCGCGGGGGGAAGCAGTATTCATATCGTCGATACCGACTACTACCCACTGATTGCTTCGGCCAGTTTCGGTCTGTGGCTCGCCGATGGCGTCGGCATCGAGGTGTTTGCCGATGGCAGTTTCCGTGATGACGAAGCGGCGGGTTTCGAACTCGACATGCCCGAAGCGCGAGGCCTTGCACTCAGACTCGAGTCGCCCCCGGTGCACGACCTGAGCGGTTACATCACGCTCGGTTACGTGGAATACGACATCGAGATGCAGAGTATCGAGGACGGTGCGCCGATCAGTGAGGAAGAATTCGGTGGCGTACGCGTGAGCGTCGGTTTCACGCAGACGCTCGGTTTTCTGCCGATTGCCGCGGCATCGCTCGAGTACCGGCACTACAATGCCGACACCGATGCCAACGTCGATGCCATTCTGTTCGGCTTTCGCCTTGCGCACCGCTGATTGACCCATGCACCAGGATTCACCGATGCTGCCGCTCATTTCCCGCAATCCGCTGCCTTCCGCGGCACGCGTGTTCGTTCGCGCAAGCCGCCTGCTCGCGATGGCTTTCCTTGCTCTCGGTCTTGCCGCCTGCACCGGCGACTCCACCGAGTTCGAGGAGTCGGTCGAAGTCAGCACGCTCGGCATCGCCTCGGTCGGCGTGACCCTGCCCACCGGCACCATCGAACCGCTGACGATGAATCCGGGTGATGCAGTGCAGCTTGCCGTCGAAGCACGCGATGCCGCCAATGCCCCGGTCGAACTGGCGGTGTCGGATCGTCGTTGGTCGAGCACCGACACGGCAGTGGCCACGGTGGACGCGGCCGGGCGCCTGCAGGCAGGCAGGAACGGCAGTGCCGCGGTCACGCTGCACTACGGGCCGCTGCGTTCCGCGCCGCTTGCCGTCACGGTTCAGGAAGAGTCGCTCGTTGCAATCAACGCCATCAATGGCCCTGATCTCGTCGATCCCTGCGTGGCGGCACGCTACGCGGCCACGGGACAGTTCTCGCTCGGCAGCGAACGCCTTCTCGGCGAGGTGATCTGGCAGGCGGACGAGAATACGCGGCTCGTCCCGGGCGATGATGGCAGCACCGAAATCCTTGCCACCGAGCCCGGGGAACTCGTGCTTACGGCAAGCCAGGATGGCGCCACGCTGTCGCGCACGCTCACCGTGTCGGCGGCACTGCAGTCGATCGCACTGGTTCCCGAATCACCGAGACTGAACGTCGACGATACCCTCGCGATGAGCGCTACCGGATCCTATCTCGGTAATGCCGGTGCCGGTAATGGTGCTGCCGGTAATGGTGCTGCCGGTAATGGTGCTGCCGGTGATGGTGCTGCCGCTGGTGCCGGTGCTACGGGTGCTGGTGCTGCCGGTGATGGTGCTGCCGCCGGTGCTACGGGTGCTGGTGCTGCCGATGCCCGTGCTGCCGATGCCGATGCCGATGCGGATGCGGATGCGGATGCGGATGCGGATGCGGATGCGGGTGCGGGTGCGGGTGCGGGTGCGGGTGCGGGTGCGGGTGCGGGTGCGGGTGCGGGTGCGGGTGCCGGTGCCGACGGCAACACGCGCACGCAGAACATCACCGAGGGTGTCACCTGGAGAGTCGTCGGTGGCAACGATGTCGTCAGTGTGGACAACAGTGGTGTGCTCACGGCGAACGCGGCTGGTACTGCCGTGGTCGAAGCGAGCTGTGGTACAACGGTGGTCGATGCGACGGTCGTGGTCGACAGCAGCACCTCCACAGGCAGCAGCAGTGACAGTCTCGTGTTCAATGTAAGTGGCAATCCCTATGTCCTGGGAGTGGGCAGTACGGTGGTGGTGAGGGTTGCGACGGGTGCTACCTACGAAAACGCCAACGACGTCAGCGAATCGGTCGACTGGTCGGCCCTTGGCGACAGCGCTGCGATCATCTGGGAGAACAACGGTCGTAACGGGATCACCATCCGCGGTGTTTCCATAGGCAACGCCACCCTGCGTGCCACCTATCAGGGCGAGTCCGAAGACTTCCAGATTCGAGTCGAGTAGCCCACCACCGCAAGCATCTCGCAGATCCCGTACAAGGCATGTCACACCGCGAACAGTTCGTCGCGCTTGCGCGTACGCTCGAAAGGCGTCTGATCGGCCAGGAACTCATGGTCAATCGCCTGCTGCTGGCACTCCTTGCCAACGGCCATCTGCTGGTCGAAGGGGCACCGGGGCTGGCCAAGACGCGTGCCATCCGGAGTCTCGCCGACTGCCTCGATCTCGACTATCAGCGCATCCAGTTCACGCCGGATCTGCTGCCTGCCGATCTTACCGGTACCGAAGTCTATCGTCCCGCCGATGGCAGCTTCGTCTTCCAGCGAGGCCCCTTGTTCAATCACCTCGTGCTTGCCGACGAGATCAACCGTGCACCGGCCAAGGTACAGTCGGCGCTGCTCGAGGCCATGTCCGAGAGTCAGATATCGGTCGCCCATCAGAGCTATCACCTGCCGACGCCGTTCCTCGTCATGGCCACACAGAACCCGATCGAGCAGGAAGGCACCTACCCCCTGCCCGAGGCGCAGCTGGATCGCTTCTTCATGAAGGTACTGGTCGATTACCCCGACCCGGCGCTCGAGCAGCATATCCTGACCCTGGTGCGCGAAGAGAATCGGCGCGAGCAGCAGCAGCGTGAAGCGCGCAGGTCAACCGATGCCGTGGCCCGCTCACCCGCGGTGCGTATCGGTCCGGGCGACATTCATGCCGCGCGGTGCGAGGTGCTGGATCTGCACATGGCGGAACCCGTGGAGGCGTATCTCGTTTCACTCGTCACGGCCACGCGCGATCCCGGACAGCTCGACACGCGCCTTGGCAAATGGCTGCAGTTCGGTGCCAGTCCGCGCGGCACCATCGCGCTGGACGCGGCATCCCGAGCCCATGCCTGGCTGGTGGGTCGCGACTACGTATCGCCCGGGGATGTGCAGGCGGTGGTACACGACGTTCTTCGCCATCGCTTGCTGCTGAGTTTCGAGGCCGAGGCCGAAGGTATCAGCGGCGACGATATCGTGAACGAACTCCTGAACCTTGTCGTGGTGCCCTGAACGTGGCGGCCACGGCCGAACGGGCATCACCGGAATTCACCTCTCCGGTCAGCACCTCGCTCGAGGAACTGATTCATCTGCGCTCCTGGGCGCTTGCCGGTGGCAGTCGGCCGGTTCCGCGGCCGAGTGCCGAGCAGCGCGGCGGTCACGTCTCGCGGCGCCTCGGTCGCGGCCTCGACTTTGCCGAAGTGCGCGCCTATACCCCGGGCGACGACGTGCGGCTCATCGACTGGAAGGTCACGGCGCGCAGCGGCCTTACCCATACCAAGCTCTTCAACGAGGAGCGCGAGCGACCGGTGCAACTCGTCATCGACTACCGTGCCGGCATGCGTTTCGCCACCGAGGGGATGTTCAAGTCGGTGATGGCTGCGCGGCTTGCGGCACTGGTGGGCTGGCAGGTGCTCGAGCGTGGCGATCGTATCGGTGGTCAGGTGTTTGCCGACGACTGGCATCGTGAACTCAGACCACGCCTCGGGCGACGCTCGCTGCTGCGCCTGTTCGAAGCGGTGGCGGCGGCACAGCGAACCGTGCCGGCGCCGGTTCCGGGAGGTTTTGCGGCGATGCTGAGGCGTCTTCGTCATGGTGCTCGTACCGGCAGCGAGATCTGGCTGTTCAGCGACTTCCAGGGCTTCGACGAGACAGCCAGATTGCTGCTCGGTACCCTGTCACGGCGCCTGGGGCTCGTGGCGGTTCATGTCGTCGATCAACTCGATCGTGAATTGCCCGAAGCTCGGGGGCTCATGGTGGCGGGCATGCAGTCGGAGTACGCTCAGGGGTACTGGCTGGATATCTCTGCCGCAGCACGAGCCGAACACGCGGCGCGTTTCAGGGCGCGTGCCGAAGCGCTCGAGTCGCTCTTCACCGCTCACGGCAGCCGCTATGTACGCATCGACACCCGCCTTCCGTTTCTCGATGCCGCGGCGCGGTTGCGGGCATCATGAACGATGCGGATCGCGAAGCCCTGCTGGCGGCACTGTCGGCGCCGATGACGCCGGCAGCGAACGATTTTTCACTGCTCGCAAAGGGATCGCTCGCGCTGGTCATTCTGCTGCTTCTGGCGCTCGGCTGGCTGTTCTGGCGCTGGCATCAGCGCCGCGCCTGGCGACGTGAGGCCAGACGCGAACTCAGGCACCTGCGCGAATCGCTGCCCGAGCGTCCGCTTGGGGACATCCTTGTCGATACCTCACGTCTGGCCAGACGCCTCCTGCTGACACTCGATGCCCGTGCCGATGCCCCGGGGCTGACGGGCAATGCCTTTCTCGAACGGCTCGATGAGCTTGCCGGTGCCGATCATTTCAGCCGTGGATACGGGCGTCTTCTGCTCGATGCTCCGTGGCAGCGTGACGAGAACGTGAACGCGCAGGATGTGCGTTCGCTCCTTGATCTCATGGGTGAACTCATCCGTAACGCAAGACTCGAACAACCGGTGCCGCCGAGGAGGCTCTGGTGACTGCCGGGCTTCAGCAACCGGCGCCACCGAGGAGACATCGTTGACCATCTGGCTTCTCGATCTGCGCTGGGTCTGGCCATGGTTGTTCGCGGCAGCGCCGCTGCCATTGATCATCCTGTGGCTGCGTCCGCCTCGTACCACGGCAGAGTCCGAACGTCTGCGCCTGCCCGATCCCGGTCGCTATGCCTTGTCGGACGCGGACGGAACTGCCGGCCGCGAACGCTGGGGCCTCTGGGCGCTTCTGTTTCTTGCCTGGCTGCTGCTGCTGGCGGCGTCGGCACGACCGCAGCATCTCGGTCCGATAATTGGCGTGCCGCAATCCGGGCGGGATCTGCTGCTGGCCATCGACGTGTCCAACAGCATGCGCCAGAATGACTTCCCGGTGGGTGGACGCATGGTTTCGCGCATGGCGGCGGTGCGCCGCGTCGCCAGCGACTTCGTGGCGCGGCGTACGGGCGACAGGGTCGGGCTTGTGTTGTTTGGCACGCAGGCCTTCGTGCAGACACCGCTGACGCGCGATCATCTCAGCGTGCAGCATTTCCTCGAGGAAGCCGAAACCGGGCTGGCCGGACAGGCCACGGCCATCGGTGACGCCATCGGCCTTGCCGTCAAGCGCCTGCGTGAAAGACCCGATGAGGCGCGCGTGATCGTGCTCCTGACCGATGGCACCAATACGGCCGGTGCGCTCGACCCCTTGCGCGCGGCCCGCATCGCGGCCGACGAGGACGTGCGTATCTATACCATCGGCATCGGTGGTGCCGGGCGGGGTGGTTTCTTCGGCGGATTCTCGCGCGGCAACGACGTTGATCAGGCGCTGCTCGACGAAATCGCCGCGCTGACCGATGGACGCTCCTTTCGCGCCAGCAATCGCGAGGAACTCGAGGCGATCTATGCCACCATCGACGACATCGAGCCGGTGGAATTCGACGAGGAACGCCTCCGTCCCGTGCGCGAGCTTTACCACTGGCCGCTGGCCGCAGCGCTTGTCCTGTCCTGTCTCTGGGCCTGGTTGCGTCTCGATGTGCCTTCTGCCGCGCGTCGCGGAGAGAGCGGGCAATGACGGAGCTGCCACTGATTTTCCTGCGTCCTGCCTGGCTGATCGCAGCGCTGCCGCTGGTGCTTCTGTTCGTGTACCTTTCGCGCCGGCAACAACGCGGCAACTCGGCCTGGCAGGACATCGTCGATCCGTCGCTGCGCCCCTTCGTCGTGACCGGTCAACCGCTCGGCAAGGCGGCGCGTTTTCTGCCGTGGTTGCTGGCGGGCTGGCTCGTCGCGCTCGTCCTGCTGGCTGGCCCCGTCTGGGACAGGCAACCCGTGGACTCGGGTGATGAACGTCGCTCGGAAGTGCTCGTGCTTGATCTGTCGCTGTCGATGCAGCTCGATGACGTGCGCCCGAGTCGCATCGGTCTTGCCCGCTATCGTCTGCGCGATCTGCTTGCGAGCGCCGACGACATGCGCCTCGCGCTGCTCGGTTTTGCCGAACGGCCCTATGTCGTGAGTCCCCTGACCGATGACCGTGCCACGCTCGAGAGTTTCCTGCCGTCGCTCGACCCCGGGATTGCGCCGGTGCAGGGGAGTCGCACCGATCTCGCCATTGCCGAGGCCGCGGAACTGCTCGTGCAGGGCGGTGTGGCCGCAGGTCACGTGGTGTTGCTCACCGACACCCAGGTGGACGAGCGCAGCCTGGCGGCGGCACGCGAACTCAGGGCAGCGGGGCATCGGCTCTCGGTGGTCGGCATCGGCAGCGACGACAACACGCCGCTGCGGCGTGCCGACGGCAGCTTCGTGACTGACGCCAACGGCCGTGCCAGAACCGCAAGGCTCGATCGGCGGGGGCTTGCTGCGCTCGCCGCTGCAGGTGGCGGTGAGTTTGTCGATGGGCGTGCGGGCAAGCGCGGACTGGCTGCCGTGACCGCAGTGCGCGAGCGCCTCTCGCACGATGCCCGCCTGGACGAAGCCGGCAACGAAGACGTGCAGATCGACTACTGGGCCGAGCGCGCGCCACTGTTGCTGCCGGTGTTGCTGGCTCTCTCGCTGTTGCTGTTCCGGCGTGAAGCGGGCCGCGGCATCGGCGTACTGCTGCCGGCGCTGTTGCTGGCCGGTGCCGTGTCGATGAACGGACGAAATGCCGTCGCCGCGGATGCGCCCTGGTGGGCCGGCCCCGAGCGCCGCGCATCGGCCGCGTTTGCAGCCGGTGAGTACGATAGCCTCGTCGGTGCTGACGCGAGCCCGACGTGGCGCGGTCTCTCGCACTACGCACAGGGTGACTACACGGCAGCATTCGATGACTTTTCGCTTGCCCTCGATGCCGCTGTTGCCGATGGCAATGATGCCGCCACGGCCGCTGCGCACATGAATCTTGGTCTCGCCGAAACTCACCGCGGCAACTACGATGCCGCCATCGCGCAATTCGATGCGGTACTCACCGTCGACCCAGACTCGGAAGCGGCGCGCAACAATCGTGCTATCGCCGAACAATTGAAGGAACAGCAGGAACAGCAGGAACAGCAGGAACAGCAGGAACAGCAGGAACAGCAGGAACAGCAGGAACAGCAGGAACAGCAGGAACAGGGCGAGCAGGGTGAGCAGGGCGAACCGGGCGAACAAGGCGAACAAGGCGAACAAGGCGAACAAGGCGAACAAGGCGAGCAAGACGAGCAAGACGAACAGGCGTCTGCGGAAGAACCGACGGATACGGGTTCGGACAGTGCCTCGTCGAGTGCAGCAGAGTCACAGGGAGATCCAGCGGAGCAGGATGAGCCAGCCGGGCAGGAGGAACCGACGGGACAGGAAGAGTCAGCCGGACAGGAGAAATCGACAGGGCAGGGGAAGCCAGAGGCAGCGATGGGCGAAGATCGTTTCGGTGACTCGGAATCACTCGATTCGCTTGGACCGACGGCATCGGACGATGCCGGTGATGACTCTCGTTCCGCGGATTCGCCCGACAGGGAAGAACCCGCACCCGCTGCCTCGACGACGACGGAATCAACCGAGGCCAGCGAGCCTGCCGACGAGTCCATCGCCGTGGAAACCCTTGGCGAGCGTGCTCAGGCCAACGAGCAACTGCTTCGTCGGATCGAAGACAATCCGGCGGGTCTGTTGCGCCGGAAACTGTTGTTGAATCACCGTAACCGCTATCCGGAGGTCGATGCCAATGGCGATGCCTGGTAGTTGCCTGTCCCTGAATCGCGGCAGCTTTTCGGCAAGGCTCCGCGTCGCGTTCGCGTGGTTCTTCCTCACGTTGCTGTGCGGGCTGCTCCCAGCCCCCGCGTCGGCGCAGGAGCAGGCACTGCACACCAGCGTGGATGTGGACTCGGTCAGCCTCGGCGATCCGATCATGCTGACGATCAATCTGACCGGCAGCGATGAACCGATCGAACTGGCGCCGCTCGAACAGGACTTCCGCGTGCGCGAGCGATCGAGCTCGCGTCAGATGAGTCAGCGTTTCGATTCGACAGGCCGCATGATCATCGGCCGGAAAGCTCCGTTCGGCACCCATCGACATCACGGTGGGTGAAGCGCCGCAAGGCGCCGAACGCGACATGTACATCGAGCTGGAAGTTGCCGACAGCGAACCGCTGGTCAACAGCGAAGTGCGCATGACCGTGCGTGTCTACTACGACGTGGAACTGATCGATGTCGATGTGGATGCGCCTGTGGCTGACGGTGCCGATATTCTGCAGATCGGCGGTGGCCGCGCGACCGAAGCGGTGGTTGACGGACGCCGTTACCGTGTGGCCGAGCGAGACTATGTGCTGTATCCCAACCGCAGCGGTGCGGTGACGGTTCAGCCCGTGACGCTCGAAGCCCTGGTGCCCACCGATGCCGACGCGAGCAACCGGCGCGGCAGCGTGGTCGCTCCGGTGCGCCGCGTCGTGCGCATGAGCGACGCGCTTGAACTCGACGTGCAGCCGCGCCCTGATGACTACACCGGTTGGTGGTTGCCGGCACGCGAGCTGACGGTGTCACGCGAGCGAGCCGACGGCGATGGCGAGATTCGTGTCGGCGAGCCGCTGACGCTCAGAACCACCATGCGTGCCGCCGGTGTTCGCGATACGCAGTTTCCCGATCTCGCCGAACCGACGATCGACGGTGCCGTCGTCTACGGCGAGCCCCCGGAACGCTCGACCGGTGCCGACGAGAATGGCCTGCGCGCTGAAGCGACGCTCGACTGGGTGGTGATTCCGGAGCGCGAGGGCGAGATCGAGATCCCGGCAATGACGATCGACTGGTACGACATCGAAAGCCACGAGGTTCGCGTCGAAAGGCTGCCGGCGATGCGGTTCGATGTCGTGTCGGCGACGGGAGCGAAGGATGCTGCTGCCCCCGTGGCGGCTCCGGAAGACGGCAAAGCGGCCGCCGGGGCTGGCAATGATGCTGGCCCGGAAGTGTCGCGAGATGCTTCGGGCAATCCTGGTGGTGTGTCCGGTGATGCCGGCAGCGATGTACCCGGCAATGCCAACGACGATATGCCCGGTAATGCCGGTGGTGATGCCGCGACCCGTGAAACGGCCGGCCGATCGGCGCCGCCTGCGTCCACGATCGCAGGTTCACTGCGGGGTTATCTGGTACCGCTGCTCGGTGCGGCATTGCTCGCGGCCGTGGCGGCGCTCCTGCTGCAATGGCGCCGCCTTCGTGGTCTCAAGGTCAGACTCGATGCGCTCGAGGCGGGTTCGACAGGCACGGCAGGTAACGCGTCGATATCCTCAGGCCGCGACGATGCCCGCCTTGAAGTTGCGCTGAAGGAAATCGAACGCGCCGCTGCTGCGGGGGATCATGACGCACTTCACGCCATGCTGCAGGTCTGGGCAAGGCGACGCTGGGAAGGGCAGACACCGCCACGCTCGGCTTCGCGCATGGCTGCCCTCGTGGAGCGTGAAGCACGGCTGGCCGACACCGACGACGCTACGCCCTGGCAAGCGATCACCGAGGCGCTCAGAGCGCTGGACCGAACTCGTTATCGGGGTAAGGACAAGGCTGTCGGCGAGGCCGATGCAACGCAGTTGCGTGCGCTCGGCAGGTTGCTTGCTGCCTTGCCGTCACGACCACTGACGGCGACTCCGGAGGCAAGGTCGGTTGTGGTTTCGGGTTATCACCTCGCGAACTGGTAACCGCCAGTGTCCCGCAAGGGTACGGAACGTGTGGCAGTCAGAAAGACCATGCAATGCCGAGGGTGTTGTGCGCAGGCGTTTGTTCACCTTCGACTGATAAACTCATCACACTTTCACGTCAGGCCGCGCAGCGGCCAGGTCCAGGGTTCATGAGCGAAGCGGCAACCGGTAGCGAGTCCGGGCAACACGACGACAACGCGAACGGCCAGGGCCGTGAGAAGGACCGTAAGAAGGGCAATGACAAGGACAATCGGGCGCGAGCGGCGTTCGATGCGCTCGTTTCCAACCTGCAGCACTGGCAACTCGAACTCGATCAGGACGGCATCCTGAGGCTCGATTGCGACGTTGCCGACAGCAGCACCAACGTGCTCTCGCAGGCCGTGCTCGAAGAGTTCGCGCACATCGTCACCTACCTCGAAGTGAACCTGCCGAAGGGTGTGGTGCTGGGTTCGGCCAAGCCTGCGTCCTTCATCCTCGGTGCCGACATTCGTGAATTCGATGCCTTCACCGAAGCGGCCGACGTCACCGCGCGCATTCAGCAGGGCCACGCCATCCTGAGCCGCTTCGAGAGGCTTGTCTGTCACAAGGTGGCGAGCATTCACGGCTTCTGCCTCGGTGGCGGTCTCGAACTGGCACTCTGCTGCGATTACCTCATTGCCATGAACCTGCCCGAGACGCGGCTCGGTTTTCCCGAGGTGAAGCTCGGTATCTTCCCGGGCCTTGGCGGCAGCGTGCGCGCAACCGAAAAGGTCGGTGGTTACAAGGGCATGGAACTCATGCTGACGGGGCGCATGCTGAAAGCACCTGCGGCCAGGGCCATGGGGCTTGTCGATGAGCTTGTCGACGAATTCGGTTCACTGCGCTGGGCGTCGCGGAAGGCGATTCTGCAGAAGCGCCGCAAGACGCTCGGTTGGCTCGCGGCAATGAGCAACCGTCAGCCTGCACGCATGGTGCTTGCCGGCGTCATGCATCGCAAGACCGCCGGGAAAGCCAGGCCCGACCACTATCCGGCGCCGTTTTCGCTCATCGACCTCTGGGAAGCGCACCGCGACAACCGTCACCGCATGTTCGAGGAGGAGGCGAAGCGCGTCGGCGAACTCATGGTCAGCGACACGGCGAGGAACCTTCGCCGCGTGTTCTTCATGAGCGAGCGCATGAAGGGCCTCGGCAAGGCGGCCGACTTCCCGGTGCGTCGCGTGCATGTCGTCGGTGCCGGTGTCATGGGTGGTGACATCGCTGCCTGGTGCGTGTTGCAGGGCATGGAAGTGACGCTGCAGGATCGCGAGATGAAGTACATCGAGCCGGCGCTGAAACGCGCCGGGAAACTCTTTGCAAAGCGCCTGAAGAAGCCGCCTGCCATTGCCGCGGCGCAGACGCGTCTGATGGCGGATGTGGCCGGCGACGGTGTACCCCGCGCGGATGTCATCATCGAGGCGATCTTCGAGGACGCCGATGCCAAGCGTGCGCTCTACGCCGACATCGAACCGCGCATGGCCGCACACGCCATCCTCGCCACCAATACCTCGGCCCTGCCGCTCGAGGAACTCGCCCGCGATCTCGCGCATCCTGCTCGCTTCATCGGCCTGCATTTCTTCAATCCGGTGGCGAAGATGCCACTCGTGGAAGTGGTATACACGGCCGACACCGAGGAGCAATGGGTCACCCGCGGATGCGCCTTCGCCAGTGCCATCAACCGCTTCCCGCTGCCGGTGAGGAGTTCGCCCGGCTTTCTCGTCAACCGCGTGCTCGCACCGTATCTCATGGAAGCCTTCACGATGATGGCCGAGGGCATCGACAAGGACATCATCGACGCCGCGGCGATCCGCTTCGGCATGCCGATGGGGCCGATCGAACTGGCCGACACGGTCGGGCTCGACGTGTGCCTCAAGGTGGCCGAAACCCTCGGCGACAGCGAAGCGGACGTCGACGCCGAACGCGCCATGCTCGAGAAGAAGATCGCAGCGGGCAGGCTCGGCAGGAAGACCGGCAAGGGTTTCTATGGCTGGGATGGCGGCAAGCCCGACCGCAAGGCCGTGGATGTCGACTGCCCCTACGGTGATCGGCTTGCCGGGCGGCTCATGCAGCCGTTCCTTGCCGAAGTGCAGGCCGTCTCCGACGAAGGCATCGTCGCGGATGACGATCTCCTTGACGCCGGCATCATCTTCGGTACCGGCTTCGCCCCCTTTCGCGGTGGCCCGATGCACTACCTCAACGAGAGCATGTCCTCATGACCCACATTCCACGACGTGTGGCGGTGGTCGCCGGAAGGCGCATTCCCTTCTGTCGCGCGAACACTGCCTACGACGGTCTCTCGAACAGGAAGATGCTCGCGACGGTGCTGAATGGCATCGTCGACGAGTTTTCGCTCGCGGGCGAGCGGCTCGGTGAGGTCAATGCCGGTGCCGTCATCAGCCACTCGCGCGACTGGAACCTCGCGCGCGAGGCGCTGCTGTCCACGACACTCTCGCCGCGCACGCCCGGGCTCACCATGCAGCAGGCCTGCGGCACATCCCTGCAGGGAGCGATGGTGGCGGCCGCGAAGATCGCGGTCGGGCAGATCGACTCGGCCATTGCCGCGGGTGCCGATACCGTCAGCGACGTGCCGATCGTGTTCCGTGACCGCTTCGCCAGGCGCCTCGTGAAGCTCGGCAAGGCACGGGATCTGAAGTCGCGTCTTGCTCTCTTCAAGGGTTTCCGGCCGCAGGAGCTGGCGCCGTTGCCGCCGTCGGTGGCAGAGCCTCGCACCGGTCTCAGCATGGGCGATCACTGCGAACTCATGGCGAAGGCATGGGGCATCACGCGTGAAGAGCAGGACGAATTCGCGCTGGCCTCGCACCTCAAGGCCGCCGCAGCCTACGAGCGTGGTTTTTTCGACGAGCTTCTGATTCCCTGCGAGGGTGTCCTCCGTGACAACAATCTTCGCCCCGACAGCAGCATGGACGCGCTGTCGAAGCTCAGGCCCGCCTATGACAAGTCCGGCACCGGCACCCTGACCGCCGGCAACAGCACGCCGCTGACCGACGGTGCCGCAGGCGTGCTGCTCTGCTCCGAGGAATGGGCGCGGGAGCGCGGCCTGCCGATACAGGCGATACTGACCTTCCCTGAAACCGCGGCGGTCGATTTCGTGGGCGGTGCAGGGCTTCTCATGGCACCGACGCTTGCCGTCAGCGACATGCTCAGGCGCGCCGATCTCGCGCTGCAGGACTTCGACTTCTACGAGATCCACGAGGCCTTTGCGGCCCAGGTGCTGTGTACGCTCAAGGCCTGGGAGAGCGAGGAGTACTGCCGCAGGGAACTGGACCGCGACGAGCCGCTCGGTGTGATCGATCGCGCGAAGATCAACGTCAATGGTTCGAGCCTTGCGATCGGGCACCCATTTGCGGCTACCGGTGCGCGCGTACTTGGTACACTGGCGAAACTGCTCGACGAAAAGGGCAGTGGACGCGGCCTCATCTCGGTCTGTACTGCCGGTGGCATGGGGCTTTCGGCAATCTGCGAAAGGTAATCATCATGCGAGTATCTGCCTGTCTCGTCGGCGCGTGGCTGACGCTGTTCGTCGCGCCCTCCGCCATGGCGCAGGAGAATATGCAGTTGCAGGAAATCAACAATCATTTTCACCTGAGTGCAAGTGCCAGCATCGAGGTGCCGAATGACCTCATGACGGCAACGCTGGTGTACGAAGCGCAGGGCGACGATGCTGCGATGCTGGCCAACGAGATCAACGAGAACATGCGCTGGGCGCTCGACATCGTCAAGGACGAATCCGACATCGTGGCCGAAACGCGTGACTATGAAACCTGGCCGATCTACGACAAGTCCGATGAGCAGCGCATCGTCAACTGGAATGCCATGCAGACGCTGGCGCTCGAATCGGCCGATTTCGAACTCATGACCGATGTCATCCAGCAGCTCCAGGAACGCCTTCAGGTCAACCGACTCAAGATGAGCGCGAGCGACGAAACACGCCGTGCTGCCGTCGACGACGTCATGGAACTCGCGCTCGATGCCTTCAAGCAGCGGGCCGAGCGCGTGCGCGAGAACCTCAATGCCTCGGCCTGGCGTTTCGGCAACATCCACATCGACACCTCGGCCGATCAGCATCAGCCGGAATACTACGGCGCCACGAACATGATGATGAGCGCGGCGTCCGCTGACATCGAAGCGCCTGCCCTCGAAGCGGGCAACAGCACGATTGCCGTCACGGTGAGCGGAAACATCATTGTCGACTGACTCGCCGATGGCGAGTTCGTCGGCGAAAACCGCACTCATCGTAGTCCCGCGGGTTGCGCGTGCGGTCATACCGGAGGTCAACCATGCCGATTCCAGGCCGTCAGGGGATTATTCAGCCACGTTCACAGCCCTTTTGCTGCACGCGTTGGTATGATCGGAAGGGTGACTCGATTTTTCCCCTCCGTCCCCTCACATTCCAGCGGAAGCATTAGCCCATGAAGATACTCGTTGGCGTCAAGCGAGTCCTCGACTACAACGTCAAGGCTCGCGTCAAGGCAGACAAGTCCGGCATCGAACTCGCGAACGTGAAGATGTCGATGAACCCTTTCGACGAAATCGCCGTCGAAGAAGCCCTCCGAATCAAGGAAGCCGGCAACGCCGAGGAAGTCGTCGTACTCTCGATCGGCCCCTCGCAGAGCCAGGAAACCATTCGTACCGCCCTTGCCATGGGCGCCGATCGCGGCATCCTGATCGAAACCGACGAAGAACTCCAGCCGCTCGCCGTGGCGCGACTGTTCAACCACGTCGTCGAGAAGGAGCAGCCGGGCCTCGTCATTCTCGGCAAGCAGGCCATCGACGACGACGCCAACCAGACCGGTCAGATGCTTTCCGCCCTGGCCCACATGCCGCAGGCCACCTTTGCCTCAAAGGTCGAGTTCGAAGGCGACACCGTCAAGGTGGCGCGTGAGGTCGATGCCGGCATCGAGTCCATTCGCGTGAAGCTGCCGGCCGTCATCACCGCCGATCTGCGTCTCAACGAGCCGCGCTACGCCAAGCTTCCGAACATCATGAAGGCGAAGAAGAAGCCGCTCGAAACGATTGCGCTTGCCGACACCGGCGTCGACACCGCCAGCGGCCTTGCCGTCGTCGAAGTGAACGAGCCGCCCGAGCGCGAGGCTGGCATCATCGTCGGCAGCGTCGCGGAGCTGGTCGACAAGCTGCGCAACGAAGCCAAGGTCATCTGACGGTCAACGCATTCCGGAGTAATCATTCATGAGCATTCTCATCCTGGCCGAACACGAAGGCGGCGAACTGCGCCCGGCCACCCTCAACGTCGTTACCGCGGCAAAGGCCATCGGTGGTGACATTCACGTTCTCGTCGCCGGCAATGGCGCCTCGGGTGTCGCCGAAGCGGCAGCGAAGATCGACGGTGTGGCGAAAGTCCTGCATGCCGACGACGCAGGTTACGAGCATGAAATCGCCGAGAACCTCGCGCACCTCGTGGTCAAGCACGCGGGCGACTACTCGCACATCCTCTTCGCCGCCACCAACGCCGGCAAGAACGTCATGCCGCATGCCGCAGCCCACCTCGGCGTCAACGGCATTTCCGACGTCCTCGACGTCAAGGACGCCGATACCTTCGTGCGCCCGATCTACGCCGGCAATGCCCTTGCCACGGTAAAGAGCAGTGACGACAGGAAGATCCTCACCGTGCGCACCACGGCCTTCGACGGCGCTGCGGCGGAAGGCGGCAGTGCCTCGGTCGAAGCGGTCGAAGCCGCCGAGATTTCCGACAAGGTGTCCTTCGTCGGGCAGGAGCTTTCGGATTCGGAAGGCCCCGATCTCACGAGTGCGGCCGTGGTCATCTCGGGTGGACGCGGCATGCAGAACGGCGACAACTTCGCCATGCTCGACGACATCGCCGGCAAGCTGAACGGCGCGGTGGGTGCTTCGCGCGCAGCGGTCGATGCGGGCTTCGTGCCGAACGAATACCAGGTCGGTCAGACCGGCAAGGTGGTCGCCCCCGATCTCTACATCGCCGTCGGCATTTCCGGTGCCATCCAGCACCTCGCCGGCATGAAGGATTCGAAAGTCATCGTCGCCATCAACAAGGACGAGGAAGCCCCGATCTTCCAGGTCGCCGACTACGGTCTCGTGGCCGACCTCTTCGACGCCGTGCCGGAATTGTCGAAAGCACTGGACGGTTGATCACATCGGCGGTCTCACGACCGTCAGCGAACCACCGTCATCATTCAAGGCCGACGCTGCCGTCCCTCTCCGGGGTGGCCGTCGGCTTTTTCGTTTCCGGCCCGGTGTCTGGCTTCGTCATCCCCGGTTCGCTTGTCGGCGGCGTCGTTTCCGGTTCGCTCATCGGCAGTGTCGTTTCCGGTTCGGTGGCAGGGGCTGACACAGCCTCTCGCAGGTGCGATCATGTAATGACCGCGGCGCGCTTTCAGTGCCGCCTTCAAAGGAGATTGTCATCATGCCCATCGAAGACGACATCAAGAAAGGTATCGAAAACACCTACGACGAACTCATGAAGATGCAGAAGCGTTTCATGGATGCCTTCAGCGACCTGCCCGAGGACGTCGAGGAAGCCAGAAAGGCCAGTGTCGACAGCTTCGAACAGATTCGCAAGGTGCTCGACAATGCCATGGAAAAGGCTGGCAGTCAGGCAAAGGAAGCGCAGCTGCAGGCGCACCTTGGCCTCATGGAAGCGCAGGATCAAATGGAAAAGTCGCGCGCCGTCTTCGACGAGTTCGCGAAGAAGGCCACCGACGACAGCCGCAGCTGGTTCGATGAATTCGAACTCAAGGCACACCTCGGCATGATGGAAGCGAAGGAGTTCTGGGACAAGCGCGGTGACGAACTCAGCAACGAGTTCCGCAACTCGGCCGAGCGCATGCAGGAAATGACCGCCAGCGCTCTCGACGATCTGCAGAAGTCCTTCGCCAACTGGAACAAGGCGTTTCAGAATCAGCAGAAGAAGTAGGCCTTTCCTGACGTTTTCCGGAAAGACCGTTCTTGAAGACACTGTCTCGATAGCTACTGCCCGAGAGGAACCGAATGAGCTACGCAGCACCCGTGCGCGAACTGTCGTTCGTGCTCAACAGCCTTGTCGGACTGTCCGACATCGCCGAGCTGGAGGGCTTCGGCGAGGCCTCGCCGGATCTTGTCGAGGCCATTCTCGAGGAATCGGCCCGTTTCAACAGCGAGGTTCTCGGTCCGCTCAATCGGCAGGGTGACCAGCAGGGTTCGCGCTGGGAAGACGGCAGTGTCATCACCCCCGACGGCTGGAAGGAGGCCTACGGGCAGTTCATCGAGAACGGCTGGGGTGCGCTGGCCTTTCCGGTGGACCACGGCGGGCAGGGCCTGCCGATGTGTGTGGCAGTGGCCGTGCAGGAGATGTGGCACAGCTCGAACATGTCCTTCGGCCTCTGCCCGATGCTCTCGCAGGCTGCCGTCGATGCGATCGAACTGCATGGCTCGGATGAACAGAGAAAGACCTACCTTCCGAAACTCGTCGAGGGCGTCTGGGGGGGCACCATGAACCTGACCGAGTCCCAGGCCGGTTCCGATCTCGCGGCCGTGCGCACCCGGGCGGAACCGAAGGGTGATCACTACCTGATCACGGGTCAGAAGATCTTCATCACCTACGGCGAACACGACCTCACCGACAACATCATCCATCTTCTCCTCGCGCGCACGCCCGATGCGCCGCCCGGGGTCAAGGGCATCTCGCTGTTCATCGTGCCGAAGTTCATCCCCGATGCCAACGGTGAACCGGGCGAACGCAACGATCTTCGCTGCGTGTCGATCGAGGAGAAGCTCGGCATCCACGGCAGCCCCACCTGCGTGATGTCCTTCGGTGACGATGGCGGTGCGGTCGGTTACCTCGTCGGTGAGGAGAACAATGGCCTCGTCTACATGTTCACGATGATGAACCAGGCGCGCCATGCCGTAGGTGTGGAAGGCTACGCCATTGCCGAGCGCGCCTACCAGCACGCACTCGCCTACGCCACCGACCGCAAGCAGGGCAGGACCCTGCTCGGTGAAGAACAGGGCGGCGATCACAGCATCGTCAACCATCCCGATGTGCGTCGCATGCTCATGAGCATGAAGTCGAACGTCGAGGCCGCACGGGCACTCGCGCTGGAATGTGCCGCCGCCTTTGACCGCGCGCGTCGTCACCCCGATGCCGAGGTGCGCGAGCGCAATCAGCGACGTGGCGAGTTGCTGACGCCGCTGGTCAAGGGCTGGTCCACCGAGATGGGTGTGGAGATGTGTTCACTCGGTGTGCAGATCCACGGTGGCATGGGCTTCATCGAGGAAACCGGCGCCGCGCAGTACCTGCGTGACTCGCGCATTACCCCGATCTACGAAGGCACCACGGCCATTCAGGCCAATGACCTCATCGGTCGCAAGACGGCGCGTGACGGTGGCAAGGGGGCTGCGGAACTCTTCGACGACATGGCGAAGACGCTTGCGGCACTCAGGGCTGCCGGTCACGAGGGCAGCGCAGCCGCAGACCTCGCCGCGATTGCCGCGCGCTTCGAGCCGGCACTGGCTGCCGTGCGCGACACCACCGACTGGATGCTTGCTCAGGACGACGCACGCCTGCCGGCTGCGGTGTCGGTCGAGTACCTCATGCAGCTCGGGCGTCTCGCCGGTGGCTGGATGATGGCGCGCCAGGCGCTTGCCGCCGTCGAGAAGGCGGGTGAAGACGGTGCCGATGAGGCCTGGTTCGACGCGCGCCGCGTGCTGGCACGCTACTACGCCGAGCGCTTCCTGCCGCTGGTGGAATCGTCGGCCGAGGTCATCCGGTCGTCGGCGCTGTCGACCGTCGCGCTGGACGTTGCGCAGCTCTGAGTTCCCGGGCGAGCCGCCTGGCCGAGCCGCATGTGGCCCGGGGCGGGGGGCAGGATGCCCATGCCCCGGGCCAGCGCTGATGCCTTACTGAGGGATCAGCACGTTGTCGATCACGTGAATCATGCCGTTGGTGGCACGCACGTCCACGGGGTTCGCGCGAATGCCTTCGACGAAAAGATCGATACCGTCGGACGAGAGACTGATCTGCTTGCCCATGACGGTCGTGGCCGTTGTCATGCTGCCGAGTTTCTTCGCATCAAGGTTGCCGCCGATCAGGTGATAGCGCAGGACAGTCTGCAGCTGCTGCTTGTTGCGGGGTTGCATGTAGGCGTCCATCACGCCCGCGGGGAGCGCTTCGAAGGCTGCATCGGAAGGCGCGAACAGGGTGAACCTGCCGCTGCGCACGTCGTCGGTGAGCTCTGCTGCGTCGAGCGCGGCAAGCAGGCTGCTGAACTGACCACTCTCGGTCAGCATGTCGACGATGTTGGCGGGTTGCGTGGGCAGCACCGGTGCATTCCCCGGTATTTCGACATCACGTGACTTGTTGCCGGCGCAGGCCCCGAGTGTCAGCGCGGTTGCCAGTACCAGCGCGGTGTTCAGGAGTCGGATGGCTTTCATGGATGGAGAGTCCTCTCTGATTGGTCTGTTCAAGGATAGAGCATGGAGCGATCGAGCATGTCTCAGGTTGCCGCGACGCCGATCCACACGAGCAACGCCATCACGATGGTCATGAGCACCGCTGCCGACCCCGCATCCTTGGCGCGTCCGGACAGCTCGTGGTAGTCCTCGCCGATGCGATCCACGACGGCCTCGATGGCCGAATTCAGCAACTCGACGATCAGGACCAGCAACGAGCTGCCGACGAGCAAGGCGTAGTCGAGCGCGTCATCGGCGATCCACCAGGCCAGTGGCAAGGCAATGAGGCAGCAGATGACTTCCTGGCGAAAAGCGGGTTCGTTGCGGTAGGTGCTGCGGAGCCCGGCGAGCGAGAAATGCGTTGCCGCGGCAAGCCGACGGGTTTCGTCGGCGATGGGTTTGATCATCGTGTGTTCCAGTCTGATGTGATCATCGTTCGACCCATTTCGGGTTGCGATCCTTGTCGACGAGCACTGCGCGCACGCCTTCGATGAAATCGGGGTGCCGTGCCGTGATTGCGCTCTGTTCGAGTTCCCGCGCGAGTGCGGCCTCGAGCGAAGCCGTGGCGTTGTCGTCGAACAGGGTTTCGATCACCGCGAGGGTATGTGGCGAGGCGCCATCGAGCTTGTCGAGCAGTGTGGCCGCATCCGTGTTGCCTCCGGTGGCCGCGGCAGCGAGGCGCTCGCGGCTGGCCGTGCTCGACGCGTCGGCAAACCATGCGGCACGCGCATCGAGTGTGGCCTCGGTGGCAGGGTCATCGGGAAGGGCTTCGCGAGCCTTGCAGAAGGTCCCGACCACTTCGTCGATGCTGCCGGCGCTCGTGTCTTCGAGCGCGGCCACGAAGTGCTCCAGCGTGTCACTCGCGATCAGGTGCGAGGCAAGACCAAGCCGCACGGCCATTGGCCCCGTCACCGACTCGGCCGTGCAGGCCATCCACCAGCCAGCACGCTTCGGCAGCCGTGGCAGAAAATGTGTGCCGCCGACGTCGGGGAAGAAACCGATCCGCGATTCGGGCATGCCGAACAACGAACGTTCGCTGACGACACAGTAACGCCCGTGTACGGAAATGCCGAGCCCGCCGCCCATGGCAATACCGTCGACGAGCGCCATGACCGGTTTCGGGCTGGTGGCAAGACGCAGGTTCAAGGCGTATTCACGGTCGAAGAAGGCATGAATCTCGTCGTACCGTTCGGCAAGCGCAAGCTCACGGATGCGCTTCATGTCGCCGCCGGCGCAGTAGGCCTTGTCGCTGGTCGAGCGAATGAGGATGAGTTCGATACCGTGCTGCGTGGCGATGTCGTCGAGCGCTGCATGCAGCGCCTCGATCATGTCGAGATTCAGTGCATTGAGTGCAGACCGGCGTTCGAGCGTGATGACGCCAAGGCGCCCTCGAAGCGTGGTGCGGCATGTGTCGGACTGGCTGGAATCGTTCATGAGGGTGATTGTACCGACCCGTGGTGCCGGTTCAACGCGGGTCAGTGAGCATTCGGCAGGAATGGCGGCGGTACTGGCCGGCGGCACTGGCCGGCTGTTCGGGCGCTTCCTGTTTCCCGCCTCTCGTCTCTCGTCTCCCGTCTCCCGTTTCCCGTCTTCCGTTTCCCGTCTCCCGTCTCCCGTCTCCCGTCATCGATCAGCGCCGAAGCGCCGCTCTCCCATCGAAATGCACAAGGTCTGTGCAATGCACAGGGCTGCCGACAGCGAACGAAAGCTGCGCGCTTCGGCATCTCGTGCGCACAGCACCACATCGGCGGGCTCGGTGATGCTGTGGTCGGACGTGTCGGTGATGATCAGCAACGGCGCATCGGAATCTCCCGCGAGCCGAATGGCCTGACGGCTGAAGTCGGAGAAGGGCGAGAAGGTGACGACCAGCACGAGGTCTCCCGCCAGTGGATGCAGTGTCTGCATCGGCATCTGTGCGCCGTGCCCGTCGGCGATGCTGCAGGGCTGGCCGAGCTGGTTCAGTGCGTACTCGATGTAGTGACTCACGCCCAGTGCGCGACGCACACCGACGATGTGAATGTGGCGTGCCGCTTCCATGAGCGAAACGGCCTGCTCGAGCGCCGCGCTGTCGGTGAGTTCGACGAGCGAGTGCAGCGATTCGATCTGAGCCGAGGCAAACTCCTGCAACAGCGCCGCTGCCCCCTGGGTGACCGGGCCATCGGTTGTTCCGCCATCGGTGGATCCACGGCGAGTGGCCCCGTCTTGAGTTGTTCCACCGGGCGTGGCCCCACTGGGCGTGACCCCATCGGGCATGGTCCCACCACGAGCCGACACATGACGCAGCCGTTCGGTGTAGTCGGCGTAGCGGCGGTACAAGGGCTCACGGTGGATTTCCTGCAGCATCGCGTAGCCTTCGAGCCCGAAGTGACGTGCGTAGCGCACCAGTGTCGATGGACTGACTCCGGCCTTCTCGGCGGCAAGAGCGACGGTATCGAGAGCGATGGACTGCGGATGGGCGCGCACATAGTCGTTGACGACCTGCAAGCGTGCGGGCAGTCGATCATGAGCAGTGTCGAGGCGGTGCTTCAGTGCGTCGAGGGTCGGGGCGGAAGAGGCCATCGTTCAGTTTGCCCGGTCAGGATGTTTGAGACAGACGTGCGGAGGATGGAATGAATATTCCACCACGTGCCGAAAACATGCAAGCAGATACGGGTTTTTTCTTGATGTGAAACATCCGTTTCATTAGAGTGAGGGGCCCCGAAGCGGATACGGAACCACGCACGCGATGACGGTCGATCTCACCCTGCCCGATGCCATGCAAGCCGTGGTTGCGTCCCCCCGCCATGAGGCGCCCGATCTGATCTGTCTCGGGCGTGCCGGGGTTGATCTCTACGCCCGCCAGATCGGCAGTCCGCTCGAGGATGTGGCGAGCTTTGCGCGCTACATCGGCGGTTCGTCCACCAACATCGCCTGCTGCGCGGCGCGTCAGGGGCTGAAGACCGCGCTCATCACGCGTGTCGGCGATGAGGACATGGGCAGGTTCATCCGCGAGCAGCTTGCCCGCGAAGGTGTGGATACGCGTCTCGTGAAGACCGATCCCGAGCGGCTTACCGCGCTCGTCATCCTCGGCATCAAGGATCGCGAGAGTTTCCCGCTCATCTTCTACCGCGAGAACTGCGCCGACATGGCGATCGACGCAGCCGACTTCGATGCGGACTACATCGGCAAGGCCGGAGCACTGTTGATTACCGGCACGCATTTCTCCACCGATGGCGTCTACAGGGCGTCGATGGAAGCGCTCCGCATCGCGCGTGCAGCGGGTGTCAGGACGGTGCTCGACATCGACTACCGACCTGTGCTCTGGGGCCTCACGGGCCGTGGTGATGGCGAGACGCGCTACGTCAGGAACGACAGGGTCAGCGAGCACCTGCAGGGGATTCTCGGGCAGTTCGATCTGATCGTGGGTACTGAAGAAGAATTCAGCATTGCAGGCGGTTCGGAAGACACGCGCGAGTCGCTCGAGAAGGTGCGTTCCCTGACCGACGCAACCCTGGTGCTGAAACGCGGGGCGCTCGGTGCGGTGGTTTTCGACGGGCCGATTCCGGCCGATCTCGAACAGGGCGTTCAGGTCGAAGGTGTCAGGGTTGATGTATTGAACGTGCTCGGCGCGGGCGATGCCTTCATGGCGGGCTTTCTTCGCGGCTGGCTGAACGAGGAAGGGCATGCAGCCTCGCTCCGCTATGCCAATGCCTCGGGGGCACTCGTGGTGTCGCGTCATGGCTGCACACCGGCGATGCCGACGCAGGAAGAGCTGGACTTCTACCTGGCGCACCAGCAGCGCATTCCGCGCCCCGACGTCGATCCGCAACTCAACTACCTGCATCGTGTGACCGTGCAGCCGGAAGCGCCGCAGGAGCTCTGCATCCACGCCTTCGATCATCGCATCCAGTTCGAAGACATGGCCGATGCGGCCGGCGCCGACCATGCGCGCATCGGTGAACTCAAGCAGCTGCTGTTTGCCGCGACGCTCGATGTGCTCGACAGCGATGGCCTGCAGGACAAGGGCGGCATCCTCTGCGACGGCATCCACGGGCAGGATGTGCTGAATGCCGCCACCGGCTCGAGACTCTGGATCGGACGCCCGGTGGAGATGCCGAAGTCACGCCCGCTCCGTTTCGAACACGATCAGGACATCGGCACCCTGATTGCCTCCTGGCCACTGCAGCAGATCGTCAAGTGCCTGTGCTTCTTCTCGACGCAGGACAGCGAGGAGCTGCGTCGGGCACAGGAACGGACACTGCTCCAGCTTCAGAACGCCTGTTTCGCGAGCGGTCACGAATGGCTGGCCGAAATCATCCCGCCCACGGACGACCCGCTGCCGGTGGGCGAATCGGTGCTCGCGTCGATCAGGCGCTGTCACGAACTGGGTCTGCGGCCCGACTGGTGGAAGATTCCCTGCATCGACCGCGCGTCGGCCGTGGCGATGGGAGACTTCATCGCCACCCATACGCCACATTGCCGCGGTATCGTGGTGCTCGGGCTCGATGCGCCCATCGAGGAACTCGGCGCAGGCTTCAAGGCCTTCGCGGGCATCGATCTCGTGCGTGGCTTCGCCGTCGGTCGCAGCATCTTCGGCGAGCCTTCGAAACGCTGGCTCGCAGGGGCAATCGACGACGCGCAATTGCAGCGCGAAATTGCCTCGCGCTATCGTGCGGTGATTGCCGCCTGGCATCAGCGCGGCACGGCCTGACTCAACCGGCCCTCATCAGGAAATCGTAGACATGAGCACCCGCAAACTCACTCTCGCTCAGGCCATGGTGCAGCACATGGCCGCGCAGTTCGCCGTTGTCGATGGCGAACGCCTGCCGCTCTTCGGCGGTGTCTGGAGCATCTTCGGGCACGGCAACGTGCCGGCACTCGGTGAAGCGCTGTACGCAGTGCGCGACATCCTGCCCACCTACCGCGGCCAGAACGAGCAGGGCATGGTGCATGCCGCCACCGCCTTCGCCAAGCACAATCGCCGCCGCCGCATCATGGCCTGCACCACGTCGGTGGGGCCGGGGGCAACCAACATGGTCACGGGCGCAGCGACCGCTTTCGTCAATCGTCTGCCGGTGCTGCTCCTGCCCGGCGACGTGTTCATGCACCGCGCCTCGGCGCCCGTGCTGCAGGAAGTCGAGTATCCGCTCGATGCGAGCATCAGCGCCAACGACTGCTTCAAGCCCGTGTCGGCCTACTGGGATCGTCTCGTCAAGCCCGAACAGATCATCACGTCCCTGCCGCGCGCCATCGAAACCATGCTGGGCGCCGATACCGCGGGCCCCGCCACGCTCTGCCTGCCGCAGGACGTGCAGGCCGAAGCCTACGACTTCCCCGAGCGTTTCTTCGCGCCGGTGGAACATCACCTCGGGCGTCTCGGGGCCGATATGCGCGAGCTTGACTGCGCCGCCGACACCATCCGCAAGGCGAAGCGACCGCTCATCGTCGCCGGGGGTGGCGTGCACTATTCGGAGGCCTGCGACACGCTGGCAAGCTTCGCCGCACGCTTCGGCATGCCGGTGGTCGAAACGAGCGCCGGCAAGGGGGCGCTGGCGCATGATGATCCGCTCAATGGTGGTGCCATCGGTGTCGTGGGTGTGCATACGGCGAACGCACTCGCTGCCGAAGCGGATCTCGTCATCGGCATCGGTACACGCTTCTCCGACTTCACCACGGGTTCGCGTACCGTCATCAGCAACGGTCGTACGCCGCAACTCAGCATCAACGTCGCTCAGCTCGATGCGCACAAGCACGAGAGCCAGGCCATTCGCGGCGATGCCGGCCGCTCGCTCGACGAGCTTGCCGAGCGTCTCGGCGACTACCACAGCGACACGGACTGGACCGGCAGGGTGGTCGAGCACAACGGCAGATGGCAGGCGATCGTCGCCGCAGCGGTGGCGACGTCCGCGGCACGCAATCGCCCCTCGGACGCTCAGGTGACGCAGGTACTGAACGAGGTGGCCAATGCCGCCGAAGACGTGCTGCTGGTCGCCGCGGGTTCGATGCCCGCCGAGGGTGCCAAGCTCTGGCAGGCGGGGCATACCCGCGGTTATCACTCGGAGTACGGCTACAGCTGCATGGGCTACGAGATCGCCGGCGGTCTCGGGGTCAGGCTTGCACAACCGGAAGGCGAGATCTACGTCGTCGTGGGTGACGGCAGCTACCTCATGCTCAACAGCGACATCGTCACTGCCGTGGCCATGGGTCTGAAGCTCACCATCGTGGTGCTCGACAATCGTGGTTTCGGCTGCATCAACCGCCTGCAGAACGGCTGCGGTGGCGCACCCTTCAACAACCTCTGGGACGACGGTACCTACGCCGAGGGCAACTGGCCCAGGGTGGACTTTGCCGCACACGCGGCGTCCATGGGTGCGGTGGCCACGCACGTCGAGAATCTCGAAGATCTGAAATCGGCACTGCTGGCCGCGCGCGATTCCGACAGGACGCATTGCATCGTCATCGACACCAATGCGGTGGATTCGACCGGCGGTGGCGCCTGGTGGCAGGTGGGCATTCCCGAGGTGTCCGAGCGCAGGGAAGTCACCGCGGCGAAGAGCGACTGGCAGGATGCCGGCAGCGAGAAGCAGGCGTACTGAGCGGGGTGTCTGCCAGTGGGAAGGGTCGGTAGGCGAGGATGGTGGCAACGATGAGCGATCAGACGCCCGAGATCTATTGTCTTGGCCGTGCCGGCATGGATCTCTACGCACTCGAGGATGGCGCGGACTTCCATGCCGTCTCGGGCTTCGAGAAGCAGGTCGGCGGCTCGCCTGCGAACATCGCCATCGGACTGGCGCGGCTCGGTGTGAAGGCAGGCATCATCACTCGCGTCTCGGACGATCTCGTGGGGCACTATGTGGCCGCCGAACTCGAGCGAAACGGTGTCGATATCGGAGCGCTGTCCTTCGATGCGAGTGGCACGCGCACGAGCCTTGCGGTCACCGAGGTGAAGGACGAGGAATGCGGGGTGGTCATCTATCGTCACCGGGCGGCCGATCTGGCACTGTCACCCGGCGACGTCGATACGGCAGATATTGCCGGAGCGAAGCTGTTGCTGATCACCGGTACGGCTCTGAGTGCCGAGCCGTCACGTTCAGCAGCGCGTCATGCGCTTGACACGGCAATCGCAACCGGCACGCGCTGCGTGCTCGATCTCGACTACCGCGCCTGTGCCTGGGCGAGCCGCAACGAGGCCGAAGAGGTCTGTCGCGAATTCGCGCTGACCTGCCACGTGGTTGTCGGCAACGACGAGGAGCTTGCGCTCATTGCCGAAGACACGGCCACGGCGGTCGAGCTGCTGTTCGACGCCGGCGTCGACATCGTCGTCGCCAAGCAGGGACGCGAAGGTTCCGCAATATACCAGCGGCACGGTGCGACGCTTCGCCGGTCCGCTAAGCTGGTTCGCGAGAAGAAACCTTTCGGTGCGGGTGATGCCTTCGCGGCGCGGCTGTGTGCGGGTTGGCTGAAGGATGAACCGCTCGAGCGCGTGCTCGAGGAAGCTGCGGCGGCAGCGGCATGGGTGGTAGGTTCCCGTCGTTGCGGTATCGACACACCGACGCGTGACGAGATTGCCCGCCTGATCGCCGAGTCCGAATCGTCGGGCACGGATGGGACGGGCGTCGACATCGACGAACTCAGGCGCACGAACGGCGAGAATCGAACATGACCCGACATATCTCCGCTTACGACAATGCCAACGAAGCCATCGTTGCCGAAGGCAATGAGGTCACCCCGCTGGTGTACTTCAACCGCGTCTGTCTGCAGCCCGGTGAACGCTACAGCCATTGGCTGAGGGGCCACGAGAGCTGCATCGTGCCGGTGTCGGGCAGTTGCAGTGTCAAGGTGGGTGACGAGAGCTACGAGAACATCGGCAGTCGCAGGGATCTCTGGGAAGGGGTGCCGAACGCCGTGTACGTGCCCGTGGACATGCCCGCCGAGATCACCGCAGGAGCGCGCGAGATGGAAGTGTTCATCGCGGGTGGCCGCTACGACAGGACGTTGAAGCCCTTTGCCGTGCGCGACGAGGATGTCGATCTCGTGCAGTACGGCTCGGATGACACGAAGACGCACCGCAAGATCAAGCATCTGCTCGGTCAGCGCAACGCCGCAGATCGCGGGAGGTTGCTCGTCAGCGAACTCTTCACCGTCGGACAGGGTGGCTGGTCAGGCTTTCCGCCGCACAAGCACGATACCGAGCGACTGCCCGAGGAAACCCGTTTCGAGGAGGTCTACCAGTTCCGCTTCCGCCCCGAGCAGGGCTTCGGCTGTCAGTTCGATTACCTCGAGGACGGTGGCTGCGGCACTCCGCATCACGTGCGCAACGGCGACACCTGTCTGATCGATCGCGGTTATCACCCCTGCGTGGTCGCGCCGGGCTACGAAATGTACTACTTCACGATCATCGTCGGCGAGCACTCGCAGTCGCTCATTCAGTACTTCGAACCGGCGCATGCCCACCAGATCGAAACGATCCCGGGCATCAAGGACATGATTGCGAAATTCAGGTAATGGAGCGACTTCCTTGATGGCGGAACTGAACAGGCTGCTCGAGGCAGCGCGAGAGGGTGGCTATGCCGTACCCTGCTTCAATGTCTTCGGTATCGAGGATGTGCAGGCGCTCGTTGCCGCAGCCGAAGCCGAAGACGCACCCGTGATTCTCGCCGTGAATCGCGAAATGGTGGCTTTTGCCGGGCGGCAGCCGCTTGCCGACTACCTTGTCGGTGTTGCCGCGGAAGCGAGCGTACCGGTGTGCGTCCATCTCGACCATTGCGAGGTGGTGGACGAGGTCAAGCGCGCGGTCGACGCGGGCTTTCCGTCGGTGATGTTCGATGGCTCGCAGCGCTCGCTCGAAGAGAACTGCCGTTGCACGCGCGAAGTCGCCGACTACGCGCACGCCGCCGGCGCCGGTGTGGAAGGCGAGATCGGGTCGGTACCGTATCGTGCCGGCAGCGTCGGGCGCGAGCACGTGCAGGATCGCCTTGCCACCGTCGACGATGCCGCACGGTTCTCGGCCGAGAGCGGGGCGGATGCCATCGCCGTGGCAGTGGGTAACTGCCATCGCCTGATCGAGGGGCATGCGATCATCGATCATGAATTGTTCGCCGAACTGCGTGACGTCGTGGCACAGCCTCTCGTGATTCATGGTGCAAGCGGCATTCGCGGTGAAGATCAGCAGAGACTCACCCGGGCGGGGGCGGCCAAGTTCAACATCGGCACGAGCATCCGCCGGGTGCTGACGGACGGACTCCGCGAAGTGCTTGCCGAGCAGCCCGATCTTCACGATCGGCTGCGTCTGTTCCAGGCGGTCATGCCGCGCGTCGAAGCGCGTGCGCGTGATCATTTCCAGGTGCTGGGTGCCAGTGGGCACGCGGTCGATTCCATTTCTCGAGAGAGCGAAACATCATGAGTTATCCAACGGGCAATGCCCCCTGTTCCTGGGGGGTGGAATTCGGTGACGACCCACGCAACCCGCCCTGGGAGAAGGTGCTGGATGAAGCGCGCGCCGCCGGTTATCGCGGCATGGAACTCGGGCCGCTCGGTTTCATGCCCGAGAACCCCGAGGTGCTCGGCGAGGCCCTCGGGAAACGTGGTCTGACCCTGACGGCGGGGGTGCTCTTCCGGCCCTTTCACGATCCGAACGCGCTGCCCGAGATCATCGATGCGGCACACCGTACCTGCAGGAGTCTCAAGGCTCAGGGTGCCGAACAGCTCGTGCTCATCGACAGCATCAGCGAGCGACGCGTGCCGACGGCAGGGCGTCCGGCCGAAGCCGAGCGCCTCGTCGGTGCCGACCTGGCCGCCTTTCATCGGCGCGTGCGTGAAGTGTGCGAGATTGCCACGGGCGACTACGGCATGACGGTGTCGCTGCACGCGCATGCGGCGGGCTTCATCGAGTTCGAAGACGAAATCCACCGCACCATGGACGCCTTCGCGCCCGAACTTCTCGGACTGTGCATCGATACAGGTCATTGCGAGTACGCGTGCACCGATCCGGTGAAGCTCTACCATCAGTATCACGAGCGCGTGCCTTACGTGCACTACAAGGACGTCGATCCTGTCATTCGCGAAAAGGTCGTCAAGGAGCGCATCGGTTTCTACGACGCCTGCGGCATGGGCCTCTTCTGCAACCTCGGCGATGGCGTGGTCGACTTCGCGGGCTTCAAGGCGGCCATGGATGAACATGGTTTCAGCGGCTGGGGTACGGTGGAACAGGACTGTGACCCGACCGCCGGCAATCCGGTGCTGGCCGACGCACGCCACAACCTCGAGTTCCTGACGTCGGTCGGCATTGCGGCTGCCGACGGCCGTGGTGCCGCATGAGCCGCGCCAACACGCCGTTGCGCTGGGGCATGATCGGTGGGGGTCAGGGCAGCCAGATCGGCGAGACGCATCGCATGGCCGCGGTCATGGATCGGAAATGGACCCCGGTATGCGCCGCACCCGACATCGACCCCGACCGCGGCAGACGCTTTGCCGTGAGCCTCGGGCTTGATCCCGAGCGCGCCTACGGGAGCTGGCAGGAACTCGTCGAGGGCGAAAGGGGGAGGCGCGACGCGGTACAACTGGTGACCGTTGCAACGCCCAACAGCACCCACTACGAGATCACCCGCGCCTGCCTCGAGGCGGGCTTCAACGTGCTCTGCGAAAAACCCCTGACCATGACGTTCAGGGAAGCAAAGGCACTCGCAAACGTTGCCGAGAAGGCGAACCGGAAACTCGTCGTGAACTTCGGCTACACGGGTTACCCGATGGTGCGCGAGATGCGTGCGATGGTGCAGGGCGGCAAGCTCGGCAACATCCACCTGGCCTTCGCGCAGTTCGCGCACGGCCATCACAGTGATGCCGATGACGCCGACAACCCGCGCATTCGCTGGCGTTATGATCCGTCGCAGGCGGGCGTCTCCTCGATCGTCGCCGACTGCGGCATTCATGCCCAGCAGATGACCGGTTACGTGCTCGGGCAACGCATCGAGAGCGTCTCGGCCGATTACCTCAGCGCCATCGGCGGGCGCGAGCTCGAGGATGATGCCGCGGTGCAGTCGCGGCTTGAAGGTGGCACGCGGGCACGGCTCTGGACCAGCGCGGTCGCCACCGGACACGTGCACGGCCTGCAGCTCGAGGTGTTCGGCGACAAGGGCGGGCTGTGCTGGCGTCAGGAGCGGCCGGATCGGTTGCTGTATTCACCGCTGGGAAAGCCGGTGCGCATTCTCGAACGCGGTCAGGGCGGTCTCTCGAAGGACGCGCGCGAGAGTTCGCGCATCACCATCGGACACCCGGAAGGGTTTCCGGCGGCTTTCGCCAACATCTACCGCGACATTGCCCTGGCGCTCAAGGGCAGCAAGCCTGCGCTGGCGCGGTTGCCGTCGGTCGAAGACGGTATCGAAATGGTGCGTTTCGTCGAGCAGGCGACACGCTCGGCCGGGAAGGGTGGCCGCTGGATGGCGATGCAGGACGTGCGCGCCGGCTCCCGGGGCTGAGACCTGGGCTCGGAATGTTAACCTGCACCATCCGGCAAGGTCGTCGTCAGTCGGCGTCGCCTCGGTCATATGCAACAAAGGAATGCAACAAGGCATGAACTCGTACAGTCAGCGCACCTTCGGCAAACGGCTTCTTCCGGCACTCGTGCTGAGCGGCGCGGCCATCGTTTCGGGCACGGCGCATGCGCAATTCAGCGTGGGCTTCCGTGGTGGTCTCAGTGCCTCGGACCTCAGCGAGGACAGCGGCAACATCTACGCCGATGGCTACGAATCGGTCACTTCGGACGAATTTGCCTTCGTGCTCGAGTACCGTGTCAGCGATCAACTGTCGGTGGTGAGCGAAATCGGACTGACCGAACGGGGTGGTGAACGCAAAGGCATGCAACCGATCCCGGCCCGGGCGCTTGCCGGACTCGGTGCGGCGAATCCCGGCGCCGCGCAGGGCTTCAGTCAACTGCCTGAAAATACAGTTCTCCATGCCAGTTTCGACAACGAGTCGACGCCGGAATACATCGAGATTCCGGTTCTGCTGAAGTACCGCTGGGGAGGCCTGTTTCGCCCCTATGTCAATGGCGGTGTCTACCTGGGCTGGCTGACCGATGCCACGCAGAAGACCTCCGGCAACAGTGCCGTGTTCATCGAGCAGGACGGCACCTACGTGCCGCTCGACCAGACCGAGTACCCCTTCAACTCCAGCACCGACATCAGCAAGGATCTCGAATCGTTCAACGCCGGGTTGCAGATCGGCGCCGGCGCCGAATATGCGCTGGCCGAACATCATGGTCTCCTGCTCGATCTGCGCGCTTCACGCGGACTCATCGCGATCCAGAAGGATGCGAGCCAGGGCGAGACCTCGGTCGGTGGCGCGGTGCTGTCGCTCGAATACCTCTACCGCTTCTGAGCGTCGGGGGAAACATACGATGAGCGCCAAACACGTACCTGCCTTCGAACATGCCTGGCCTGTACTCGGGCATGCCATCCCCTTCGCCCGTGATCCGATTGCCTTTCTCGACAAGGCGCACGAAGAGTGCGGGCCGGTGTTCGAACTGCGGCTGCCGGTGGGGCGACGTGCGGTGGTGCTGATCGGCCCCAGTCACAACCGTTTCTTCTTCGAAGAGACCGACAAGCGTCTGTCGATCATGGAAGCCTATGCCTATTTCAAACGCATGTTCAGTGATGACTTCTTCTACTTCGGTGGCGCCGAGGCCTACCAGCGTCAGCGGAACATCATCCTGCCCTGCTTCAAGAGCACCAGACTTCCCGACTATGTCGAGGTGATTGCCGACGAGACCGAACGCTTCATGGCAAGGCTCGGCGACGAGGGCGAATTCAATCTCGTCGACGAGTTCGGTCCGCTGGTCATGCACGTTGCTGCGCACGCCTTTCTCGGCAGGGAGTTCCGGGAAACGCTCGGTCGCGAAGTGTTCGAGGAAATGCGGCACTTCTCCGAAGGCATGGATCCGATCACGCCGGCCTGGATGCCGCTGCCGAAATTCGCGCGCTCGCGAAAGGCGCGGGAGAGTCTGCACGCACGCTTCCGCCCGCTGATTGCCGAGCGGCGGGCGCATGCCGTATCGCCGCCCGATTTCCTGCAGACCATGGCCGATGCCGTGGACGAGAACGGCAATCTGCACGAGGAGGGCATTCTGATCGATCTGATTCTGCTGCTCGTCTGGGCCGGGCACGAAACCACGGCAGGGCATGTCAGCTGGACACTGATCGATCTCCTGCAGAACCCCGCTGCCATGGAGAAACTGCTTGCGCAGCAGCAGGAAGTACTTGGTGAGCGCGGCACGGTGGTGCGCGAGGACGTGCGTCAGCTGACCTACATGGACCTTGTGCTGCAGGAAACCGAGCGTCTGCATCCGGTTGCCTGGATGCTCATGCGTCACGCCACCGAGGATATCGAACACGACGGGTATCTCATCGAGGCGGGTACCGATGTATTCATTTCGCCCTGGTTGTCGCACCGCCTGCCCGATGTCTTCGAGCAACCCGAGCGCTACATGCCAGAGCGCTTCGACGGGCGACGGCAGGTGGCGCACAGTCTGATCGGATTCGGTGGCGGACGGCATCGTTGCACCGGCGTGAACTTCGCCAAGCTCGAGATGAAGGTAATCATCACGATGCTGCTGGCGCGTTATGACTTCACGCTTCTGACCCCCGATCCGCAACCGGCGAGCGGGCCCGTGACGAAATGGCCCGAAAGCACCACGCGCGTGGCCTATCGGCGGAGGGGCACCCTTGCGGACTGAACACGCAGCATCGACACCAACACCGGCAGGTTCACCACCCTGCCCGTGCCAGCACAGCGATGACGGCGGCGCAACCGGCGTGGCGGTCATCACTGCACCCATCCGGCAGTTGCGCCGGATGAACTACAACCCAGAAACCACTTTCAGGAGAAAACCGGTATGAAGAAATTGTTGGGTGCCGCAGCGATTGCGGCCACGCTTGCTACCTCGGTCAATGCGGCGGACATCGTCGTGGTAACGCATGGCCAGGCCAGTGATCCGTTCTGGTCGGTCGTCAAGAACGGTGTCGAGAAAGCGGCTGCCGACACGGGTGCCAAGGTCGAGTATCGTGCGCCGGAAACCTTCGACATGGTAGCGATGGGGCAGCTCATCGATGCTGCCGTGAACAAGGAACCCGACGGTCTGGTCGTGTCGATTCCCGATGCCGATGCGCTTGGCCCGGCGATCGAGAAGGCCGTCAATGCGGGCATTCCCGTCATCAGCATGAATTCGGGTGGCGATGTCGGCAAGGATCTCGGTACGCTGCTTCACGTGGGCCAGTCCGAGTTCGATGCGGGCAAGGCAGCCGGTGAGAAGATGGCCGAACTCGGTGGCAGCAAGGCGCTCTGCGTCAACCACGAAGTCGGCAACGTGTCGCTCGACGATCGCTGCGCCGGTTTCGCGGAAGGCTTCGGCAACGACGTCACCATCCTGCCCACCACCAATGACCCGGCGGAAGTCGAGTCGAAGGTCAAGGCGGCACTCGAGTCCGATCAGGATATCGATACCGTGATCGCGCTGGGTGCATCGCTCGCCGGTGAGCCTTCGGTAGCGGCCGTTGAAGCCGTGGGCCGTGACGGCATCCTCGTCGGTTCATTCGACCTCTCGGGGAGCTTCCTGCAGTCGGTTGCCGATGGCAAGGCCACCTTTGCCATCGATCAGCAGCAGTATCTCCAGGGTTATCTGCCGGTGGTATTCCTCGCGCTCTACGCCGACTATGGTCTGATGCCGGGTGGCGACGTACCCTCCGGCCCGAACCTCATCACCGGCGACAAGGCCGAGCAGGTCATCGAGCTTTCGTCGAAAGGCATCCGCTGAACCATCCGAGCCTGAGCAGGGCCCGCCCCGTGCGGGCCTTGCGCATGCAATGAATCCATCACTGCGAAGGGGAACAGAACATGTCCAACGATACGGTGGCCGCGGTGGACGAGCGGATCAAGACCGAATCCTTCTTCACCCGCCTGATGAAGCACCCCGAACTCGGCGCCATCGCGGGTGTGATTCTCGTGACCATCTTCTTTTTCGTCACGGCCGACCCCGCCATGTTCAGCCTCGCGGGTTTCATGAACTTCATGTCGCCCGCGGCGCAGCTTGGCATCCTTGCCATCGGTGCGGCACTCCTGATGATCGGCGGCGAGTTCGACCTCTCGCTTGGTTCCATGATTGCCTTTGCCGGGCTTTTCTTCGGTGCCTGCGTGGTCACCATGGGTCTGCCGCTGATTGCGGCGATACCGGCGACCTTCCTGTTCGCGGCGATCGTCGGCGCGATCAACGGACAGATCGTGATTCGCACGGGCTTGCCGAGCTTCATCGTGACGCTCGCGTTCCTGTTCATTTTCCGCGGACTGTCGCTGGTAGGGCTGAAGTGGGCAACCAACGGCTCCACCCAGCTCCGAGGTATCCGTTCGGCCACCGCGGACGACTGGCTGACGCCGATCTTTTCCGGTGATGCCTTTCAGGGGCTCTTCCGAAAGCTCGCCGACGCCGGCATGATCGAAACCTTCAAGAACGGCAATCCCAAGGTGACCGGAGTGCCGGTCGAGATTCTCTGGTTCATTCTCGTGGCGCTCATCGCCACCTACATTCTCGTGCGCACGCCCTGGGGCAACTGGATCTTCGCTTCGGGAGGTGACGCCAATGCGGCGTCGAACTCGGGCGTGCCCGTGAAGCGGGTCAAGACCGTGCTGTTCATGGTCACCGCCTGCTGTGCGGCACTCGTCGCCATCATCACCGTGCTCGACAGTGGCTCCACCGACGCGCGGCGAGGGTTCCAGAAGGAGTTCGAGGCCATCATCGCGGCGGTCATCGGTGGCTGTCTCCTGACCGGAGGCTATGGCTCGGCCATCGGCGCCTTCTTCGGCTCGATCATCTTCGGCATGGTGCTCATCGGCCTCACCTACACCAACATCGATCAGGACTGGTACCTTGTGTTTCTCGGCGGCATGCTGCTGATTGCGGTGCTGTTCAACAACATGATCCGCAAGCGCGTCACGGGGGAGCGATAAGATGTCCGAACCGATCATTCACATGGAGAACATCGAGAAGCACTTCGGCAACGTCATCGCGCTTGCCGGCGTGAGTTTCGATGTCAGGCCTGCCGAATGCCATTGTCTCCTCGGCGACAATGGGGCGGGAAAGTCCACCTTCATCAAGATCATGTCCGGTGTGTACAAACCCACCGGGGGCGAGATCTTCTTCGAAGGGCAGCCGATGAGCTTCGACAGCCCGCGTGATTCGATGGAAGCGGGCATTGCCACCGTGCATCAGGATCTTGCGATGATTCCGTTGATGTCGGTGACACGCAATTTCTTCATGGGGCGCGAACCCACCAGAGGCCGAGGCATCTTCAAGCGCTTCGATGTGAAGGCGGCCAACCGCGTGACCGTGGACGAGATGCGTTCGATGGGCATCAACCTGCGCGGGCCCGATCAGGCGGTGGGTACCCTGTCGGGCGGCGAGCGTCAGACCGTGGCGATCGCGCGTGCCGTGTACTTCGGTGCCAAGGTGCTGATTCTCGACGAACCCACTTCAGCGCTCGGCGTACGTCAGACCTCGAACGTGCTGGCGACCATCGACAGGGTGCGCAAGCAGGGTGTCGGGGTGGTGTTCATCACCCACAACGTGCGCCATGCCCTTGCCGTCGGCGACCGCTTCACGGTACTGAACCGCGGCAAGACACTCGGCACGGCGCTGAAAGGCGAGATCACACCCGAGGAACTGCAGGATCTCATGGCAGGAGGGCAGGAACTCGCAGCGCTCGAAGGTTCGCTGGGCGGCACGGTCTGATCGTCATCCCGTAACGACGGGCTGTCGCAGCGACACGCAACACGCGACCCGGGGTGGATGTCACCTCCGGGTCGCGTGCATGATCATTGCGGTGGTGCGTCCCTGCGTGCCGCCATCAACGAACGATCAATTCGTCGCCTTCGCCAGCACCGCGTTGAAGGTTTCGCTCGGGCGCATCACGGCCTTGGTCTTTTCCGGGTCGGCGTGGTAGTAGCCGCCGATGTCGACAGCTTTGCCCTGAACTTCCTTGAATTCCTCGACGATTTTCGCTTCATCGCGTGCGAGTGCTTCGGCGAGCGGTTTGAAGTGTGCCCGCAGTTCGGTGTCCTTGTCCTGGGCGGCAAGCGCTTCGGCCCAGAAGAGCGCCAGGTGGAAGTGGCTGCCGCGGTTGTCGAGTTCGCCCGCGCGACGCGAAGGTGACTTGTTCTCTTCGAGCAGCCTGCCGGTGGCCTCATCAAGCGTGTCGGCCAGTATCTGCGCCTTGTCGTTGCCGTGGGTCTTTGCGACCTTCTCGAGCGATACCGCCAGTGCGAGGAACTCGCCGAGCGAATCCCAGCGCAGGTGGTTCTCTTCGAGGAGCTGCTGCACGTGCTTCGGGGCCGAACCGCCGGCACCGGTTTCGAAGAGACCGCCACCGGCCATGAGCGGCACGATCGAAAGCATCTTGGCGCTGGTGCCGAGTTCGAGAATCGGGAAGAGGTCGGTGAGGTAATCGCGCAGGATGTTGCCCGTGGCCGAGATGGTGTCGAGACCGCGCCAGACACGCTCGAGGGTGTAGCGCATGGCGCGCACCTGCGACATGATCTGGATGTCGAGCCCGGTCGTGTCGTGATCCTTCAGGTATTCGTTGACCTTGGCGATGAGTTCGTTTTCATGCGGGCGGTAGGGATCGAGCCAGAACACCACGGGGGTGTTGGAGTCGCGTGCCCGCGTCACGGCGAGCTTCACCCAGTCGCGAACAGGGCCGTCCTTGACCTGGCACATGCGCCAGATGTCGCCTTCCTCGACGGTCTGTGCCAGCAGCACTTCGCCCGTGTCGCAGTCGGTGATGTTGGCGGTACCGCTGAAGGGTATTTCGAAGGTCTTGTCGTGAGAGCCGTATTCCTCGGCCTTCTGCGCCATGAGGCCGACGTTCGGCACCGTGCCCATGGTGGCCGGATCGAAATTGCCGTGCCACTTGCAGAAATTGATCATCTCCTGGTAGATGCGGGCGAAGGTGGATTCGGGCATGACCGCCTTGCAGTCGTGCTGGCGGCCATCGGCGCCCCACATCTTGCCGCCGCCGCGGATCATCGCCGGCATCGAGGCGTCGACGATGACGTCGCTCGGGGAATGGAAGTTGGTGATGCCCTTCGCCGAATCCACCATCGCGAGCGGCGGGCGATATTCCTGACAGCGGTGCAGGTCGCGTTCGACCTCTTCGCGAATGCTCGCCGGCAGTGTGGCGATCTTCTCGCGCAGATCCACCATGCCGTTGTTGACGTTGATGCCGAGTTCCTCGAAGAGTTCGGCGTGCTTCTCGAAGGCGTGGTCGTAGAAGATGCGCACGCAGTGACCGAAGACGATGGGGTGCGAGACCTTCATCATCGTGGCTTTCACGTGCAGCGAGAACAGGATGCCTGCCTCGCGGCAGTCATCGAGTTCGCGTTCGTAGAATTCGCAGAGCGCCTTCCGGCTCATGAACATCGAGTCGATGATTTCGCCGTCCTGCAGGGAGAGCTTGTCCTTCAACACACGCGTTTCGCCAGAGTCGCCGATGAGTTCCATCTTCACGGTGCGGGCACGATCCAGGGTCATCGACTTTTCACCGTGGTAGAAGTCGCCGTGGTGCATGTGCGAGACGTGCGTGCGTGACCATTGCTTCCATTCGCCCATCGAATGCGGGTTGTTGCGCGCATAGCGCTTGACCGCGGCCGGTGCGCGGCGATCCGAGTTGCCTTCCCGGAGAACGGGATTGACGGCGCTGCCGAGTACCTTGGCGTAGCGTGCGCGAACCTCTTGTTCTTCGTCGGTTTCGGGGTCGGCGGGGAAGTCGGGGATGGCGTAGCCCTGCGACTGCAGTTCCTCGATGGCGGCGTAGAGCTGCGGCACGGAGGCGCTGATGTTCGGCAGCTTGATGATGTTGGTGGTGGGGTCCTGAGTGAGCTTGCCGAGTTCGGCCAGATGATCGGCTACCTGCTGGTCTTCGGGCAGGCGGTCGGCGAAGGCGGCGAGGATGCGTCCGGCGAGCGAGATGTCGCGTATCTCGAATTCGACGCCCGCGGGCTTCGCGAAGGTTCGCAGTATGGGCAACAGTGAGGTCGTGGCGAGTGCCGGTGCCTCGTCGGTGAGGGTGTAGATGATCTTTGCGGAATTTTCGTTCACTTCAACGTCGGACATGAGCAGCCTGTTTCGATGGAATTGATCTGGCAACACAGTATAAGTGAGCGCAGGAACATTGACCAATTGCAACTCGACCGGCCCCTCACACCGGCCCCTCACACCGGCAGTGGCCATCCATCCGGCCCCGTCACCCTGAACCGTCGGCGCTCGTCATCCGCATTGGCCGCGAACAGCACCCGCCGGACGATGCGGGCGACGCCCGTATCCTGGCGCGTGACCGCTTCGACGGGCGCGGCTGGCTCG
>PDWI01000103.1_pt1 | contig 114025 bp, 109 predicted proteins | sample 1430891 | NCBI WGS metagenome assembly PDWI01 (sample SAMN01162508, study PRJNA174530) | Oral metagenome, whole genome shotgun sequencing project. | biome: Marine environment; feature: Marine mammal; material: Swab sample of the gingival sulcus; isolation source: swab sample of gingival sulcus...
TTTGCCGCCTTGGGTGTATGGGGCACGGCCTCTGGCTGGCCGGATGTGATTGTCGCGGGTACGATGGCGGCCTTATTCCTGTCTTCAGCCTATCAGATTATGAAACAGGCGTTACATGAGCGGAAACATGAACAACAGGAAGGGCATTCGCATTAGTTGGTCGGTATAAAGCACAGGCGGAGCTTGCTCTCAAAGCGCCTGAGTTTACCGGATAGCGGGTCAACAAATTCAATCGACTTTGCCAATAACTGCAACGGCTTGGAGTAGTCATCGTCTTGAAATGGCTGCAATTCTGGGTAAAACAGGTCGTTCACAATCGGGCAACCAATCGACATCATGTGCACACGGAGTTGGTGTTGCTTGCCCGTGACTGGCCTGAGCAAGTAGCGCGCCAGATCACCCTTGGCTTCGATGATGTCCATACTGGTTTCAGTATTTGGCGTGCCTGCGGTCTCCCGCATTCTAAAAAATGGCTCACCCGCTGTTAAGTGGCTGCGGTGAGTATATGGAAAGTGCCGTGTTGAGCGTGGTGCAATCGCCTCGTAGCTTTTACTGACCTGTCGGTTTTGAAATAGGTTCTGATAATCTGCTCGTACCTGCTTGTTGCAGCTAAATAGCATGACTCCAGCAGTTTCACGATCCAAACGGTGAATCGGGCTGATATCTTCCTGCTGAAAGCGATGCTTTAGGCGCGATAACAGGCTTTCCTTGACATAACGTCCGGTGGGTGTGACTGGAACAAAGTGCGGCTTATCGACAGCGATAATATGTTCGTCTTTGTGCAAAATCGTTTCGGTGAACGGAATGCGCGGCTCGCCCGGCACCTCACGGTAGTAGAACAAAAAACTCTCGGCTACAAAGGGGCTATCTGCCCGATAAGGGACACCTTGTTCATTGACAATATCGCCACGCTCTAAGCGATCAAGGAACATCGCTTCAGGGATAAATGGAAAGCGATCAGTCAAAAACTCCAGAATTGTATCCCAGCTCCCGTACACTTCGTTGGCATTTCTTGAGCTGCCCGGCTTGGGTAACCACGTTCGGCTTGCTGATACACCATCACGCATGGGTAATGGTGACGGGATGGGTGTACGTTTGGGTTTTGGCATATTGTTTGAAGCGGTTGGAGTCTCTCGGTAGTACGTTTGATGAATGCACCAAGCGCGGGAATTATAATGCAATTCCGATGCGGGGAAATAAACGGGTTTTGAAGAAATTTCAACCCTTGCAATGCGGCCAGAGCGCACATATCGCTGTTTATACGCGGACATAGTGCGGCTACTACACTAACCTGGTATTTCTCGTCCTATAAGTTGAGCAATTAGCTCTGCCCGTAACGTAGTGCCCATGATACATTTTACAGCGTTAATTGATTCCGTGACGAGGCTGCTATGTCTGAAAAAATTGTATTTCTGGATGCTTCCACTATTGGGCCGGGTGTCACCATCAGGCGACCGGCGTTCGAACATCATTGGCGGGAATATGAGCGAACCTCGCCGGATGAGGTGGTGTCACGTTTGGCTGAAGCTACCATTGCGATTAGCAATAAAGTTGTCATTACGCCGGAGATGCTCGCACAGCTTTCGCAGCTTAAACTTATTGCCATTGCCGCCACCGGCTACAATATAGTTGATATTGATGCATGCAAAGCAAATGGTGTTGCGGTCTGTAACATTCGTGGCTATGCCGTGAATACAGTGCCAGAGCATACGTTTTCGTTGATATTAGCGTTACGCCGTCATCTGATTGAGTATCGTGAGCAGGTGCTGGATGGTGAGTGGGTTCGGGCCAATCAATTCTGTTTCTTTAATCGCCCGATACGGGATTTGGCTGGGGCTAACCTCGGCATTATTGGTGCGGGTGCTTTAGGGCAGTCCGTTGGGCGCATTGGTTTGGCTTTTGGCATGAATGTGATGTACCTAAACCAGCATATTAGTACACCGCCTGATCATGGGCAGTTAGTGTCTCTGGAGCAGTTGCGTGATGAAGCAGACGTGCTGAGCCTGCATTGCCCACTCACGCCAGATACGCAGTACATTATTGATGAGAACTTTCTTAGCGGTATGAAAAGCACTGCATTGGTGATTAATACCGGACGGGGCGGGTTGATTGATGAGCTGGCACTGTCAAGCGCATTGCGAGAAAGGCACATTGCAGGCGCGGGGATTGACGTGACCGAAATTGAGCCTGCACCATTGGATTCACCGCTGATGCAGGTTGCAGGGCTACCCAATGTCATCCTAACACCGCATGTTGCCTGGGCGAGTGTCGGTGGGATGCAAACATTAGTGGATCAGTTGATTGGGAATATTGAAAGCTTTGTGGCAGGAGAGCCTAATAATTTGCTGACGTAATGTGTTGTTTGGTCAGTTTGCACAAAATTGCGTTATCCCCCCTAAACAGGGGGGGAGATTATTTTTTCATGCTCTACACTGGTGTCGTGCCTGTTTACGCTGGATCAGCGGAAGACTTAAGGCAATGGGGTGGTGTTTAACCGGTGTTATTAATTTTTTAAGGATTGAAGTTTATGAAAAAGCATGTCGTACGTATTGTATTCGCAGGAATATGTTTATTCACTTTGTCTACAACGCCTTTATTTGCGGGAGGTTTTTTGGTGAATCAGCTATCAGGGAAATGTATTGATGTTGCAGGCGCCCCAGGCACACAGAATGGTTCTGCACTGCAGTTGTGGGACTGTGAGTTCAGTGGGAACTTGGATAATGGCTCCCGAAGTGATCAGATATGGGAAATGACCAGCGGTGGGTTCATCAGAAATCGTTTGTCTGGTAAATGTATTGATGTTGCAGGTGCTCCAGGTAAACAAAATGGTGCACGGTTGCAGTTGTGGGATTGTGAACTATCAGGTATTAACCCGGATAACGGCTCCAAGACTGATCAAAGATGGTATTTTTCGGGAGGCTTTATTCGCAATAGGCTTTCAGGGAAGTGTATTGATGTTGCCGGTGCTCCAGGCCGAGTGAACAAAGCACCGTTACAAATCTGGAATTGTGAGCGTTCAGGGATTAATCCAGATAATAATTCGCTTACTGATCAAAAGTGGGGCTGGACAAACTAACTGAGCAGTCTATTAAAAAGCCGGGCAATTCCGGCTTTTCCTTTTACCTGCAGAAAATTCTGGCGTCGATTGCCATATGTCTGGCCCTTCTTTGCGACAGCAGGTATAAGTGCGAGCTGCGGACTTGGTTTAATCAGAGGCTCAAGTAAGTATGGTGATTTTGAAAAAACAACCTATGCTGGAAGAAAGAATCTCTTCAACGCTGGAAACTATTCATTCTGCTTTTGCCGGTGTGCAATTAGGTCGTGGAATATCATGGCGAGAGGCTGATGTTATTGATGACTACGGATGTTATTGATGACTACGGAACGGAAGAAGAAAGAGAAAAAGCTCGCAGCATTGATGAAAAATTTGATTGGTCGAAGCTATCAGATGACTTGATTGGGTTGCCTCGTTGGCAGTGTGTCTTGAGTTTTCTTGATGCTGAGGGTTTACGTTTTTATTTGCCAGCATGCATGTGCTATGTCCTTAGATACCATAGGAGTTCAGACTCAGTAATAACGGATTCAACTATTTATAATATATGCCAAGGGCAGTATTTAAAAAATCTCAAGGCATTGCTGACTGAAAGTCAGTGTAATGCGATCAGGGATTTTCTCCAGGTCTGTCTTGAAATAGGTGGTGATTGGCTTCAGGTTTCTGCTATACCTGAAGCACTTGAACAAGTATGGTTGCAGCCTAAAGAGTAAGCAGCAGATCAAAATCAGCTTCGTTCTTATCCCACTAACCCCATCCGCGATGCCTCTAGTGTCGCCTCTGCTCGGGAATGCACATCCAGCTTTTGATAAATCTGTTTAATATACCAACTGATGGTGTTGCTGGTCAGTTCCAACATATCAGCAATCTCTTTGCGGTTATAACCTTTGGCCAGTATAGTCAACACTTGGGTTTCACGCGGGGTCAAGTCAATTTTCTCCTGTCGCAGGGTGTGGAAAAAATCAAGAATATGCTGGGCCACAGCAGGTGATAGTGGTGGTTGACCATTGAGAATACCCTTTAACATTTCAGCCAGTTCTTGCCGTGAATGTTCCTTAACCAGATAACCATTAGCACCTGCCCGTAATGCCTTGAATATATGGTGATCATCGTCATAAATCGTACAGATCACGATGTAGCTATTGGTGGACGTTTGTGCCACCTCACGAACAAAATCGGTGCCATCACCATCGGGTAAACCAATATCTACAATCACTAGATCAAAGCGCCGCTGTTCATAGAGCTTCTGTCGGGCTTGCCGTAGGCTGGCGGCTTCATACAGGTGGATACCCGGCCTAATGTCTTGCAATACCGTCTGTAACACTTGTCGGGTTTCAGTGTGGTCCTCCAGTATCAATGCGTTACTGAGCGTCTTCATGAGTATGTTTCCTGTTCAGAGGTATTGTAATTTCAGTTTCGAGAGACTCGGCCAATTGCCAGCGGATAGTACCGTTTAACTCCTGAATGCGGACACGGATAATGGATATGCCTCTACCTTCAACCCATAGTTCGGGTGGTTTAATTTCGCCATCATGCTTTACTTGGATAGCCAGCACATTGGCTTTAACTTGAAAGCGCACCTCGAAATAATCAGGTTGTGCATGTTTCAACGCATTAGTCAGAATTTCACGCAAGACACGCCCCGAATTAACCTGTTGTCGGGCATCTAACATATAATCTCCCGAAACACCTGATGTATGCCATATCAAACGCACTGTAGCTGAATGACAACGCTGTTGAGTTTCCCGTCGCCATTTGGCAATCGCCAGATTTAAACGCATCAATGACGTGTCATCCAGCGTGTAAATTGTTTCTCGCAATAGGGTCAGAGTTTCTTTAGCTAATGTAACGTCACTCTCATTGCCAGCACGGTAAATCATTGATACTAGGTTGGCTCCAACATCATCGTGCAAATCACGCATAATACGATTGCGTTCTTCAGTCTGCACACGCTCCTTAGCCTGTTGCAAACTGAGTGTATACGCGGCCAGCTCACTCAGGGTTTGTGCTAGATGAACATCCCGCCGACTGAACAACCGGGATGCCTTTTGCTTACCATATAGGTCAATGTGGTAGTTGCCATGAATAGCGGGTATCAGCAATACCATGCCATCTTCACTAATGCTGGTAGCAGGCAAACTGCCATGACTGATTTCAGCCGATGAGGCAGAAAAAACCCGCTGTAATAAATGACGCCAGTGTTCTTGCAGATTTGCTTTTTTACTGTTGACAAATATTTGAATAAAATCGTGGATATAGCCTTCCAGATGTGGCTCCCTCTGATGACCCAAACACTGCCACAGACATTGCCTGAAAGGAAAATAAAGCCAGGCGGCGATAATTATTGCGATACTAAGCGCAGGCAGAGGACTGATATGAAATAGCCAGATCAGCAAAAAGTCCAGTGCAACGACTAACAAGCCGCTTAATATCCATAACCCGCTGATTAACCACCAGCGTTCTACGTCGAATAATCGATAGCGGAAAACACCCAGAATGAGGCCAAAATACAGTGGCAAGACTGTAAGCTGTGCTACCCAGGGAGCTGGGGCAACTTCACCAAAAAAAGTTGGCAATATAAGCAGGATGATTTCGCAACTGATTACCATGGAGATGGGGAGTAACATCCACATCAGCGCGGCTCTTTCGATTGGTTTGTCGCGGCTTAATGTCCATTGTTTAGCAAGCACTGGAACACTGCTAAAAAATGTGATAACCAGGCCAAAATAAAACGTATTGAGAGGAAGCTCTAGCCACTGTAACTGATTATTTAACCAGATCAGTATTGCCAGAAAAATACAAGCATATGTCACTGTGTTTGAAACCAGCCGATGTGGGTAAATCAACACCAGCGCCAGTAAGCAGTAGGCAAATATGGGTTTTGCCAGCATGTTAACACTAAAAAGTAGCTGAAATATTACGGGGTTCAGCGCCAGATCACGGCTCGTATAAACTGCAATGGCACTACCTCCGACAGCGAAACTAAAACCGGCCAAGGCAAGAAGACGAACAGGCAAGCGTCTGGGTCGATACGTCCACATCAGAACGCTAAGAAACAGGCCGACCAAGGCCGTGGCATTACTAATCCAGAAATTTGGAGGTAATGAATATAGTGGGCGGTTTGGCTGTAATATCAACATAATTTCTTCAGCGTTCGCCATTTTTAAGGTCAGCACTCCTCGGTCAGTCAAACGCTGATACAAGGCTGCATTCGCCGCATAAATCCGGTTTAAGCCGCCAAAACTGCCCGTTTGTTCCGGGTCTATCTTTAATTGTTGCGAAGATACAGGCAGGTAAGGGTAGTTCACTGATTTAATTGCAATGACACGATCACCAGCCTGGATACGTTCTTGCAGTGCTGGATGGGTAACTGAATTAATCACTACGTTTTTCGCACTATGATTAAGCTGATCGTCCAGCAGCAATCCCGTCCAGGGCTGTTTTGTCAGCAGTTGAACTTCAAGTAAAACAACGACCGCTGCCACTAATGTGACGAATATTAATGACTTATACAGAAACGAGCCATCAGATGGGTAGTATAGATTCAACGGACTGCGCCCCCTCACTGTGGCTCTAGCCTTCACATCTGAGTATAGGATAAAAAGTGCACTATCTTGGGTTTATCACGGAGGGTTGTTGATTTGAGTGAATCATAAGGAAGGAGGGGCAACAGACAAGCGCCCGTTACTCCCCAAATGAACTATGACGGAATCAGGAAAATATGGTGCATGCCCTGTGTTTCCGGCAGGTTAATTATGTCAGAGACGAACCGACCATTAGAGTGTGCTTTAACTCGATAGCGTCCTGCTGGAATCCTGAACATTGATGAAGTCACGTTGGCGGCTGTATCGACTAATTTGCCGGCCATGTTTTCAATGATAAAGTCGGCTTTCATGGGGCGGCGAGTATTTTTATCCGATGCAGATAAACGCAAACTTCCCAGTACTTCCCTAGTAACCGGCTGCGTAGGAGGTGGTGTTGGCAGCGGCGTGGGGGCAATGCCAGCCTGTGGAATCAGAAAAATATGATGAATCCCCTGGGTTGCTGTGAGGGTAATATCGTTGCTGGCTGTGACACTATTTACGACGGCACTGACCTGATAGTCGCCGGGTGGCAAACGGAATAGGTGGCTGGCCGTGTTGGTCGCGCTTTGGATTAATCGCCCAGATAAATCCTGCACCAAAAAATCAGCAATAAGTGGGCGGCGAGTCCCCCTGTCGGATGCGGATAACCGCAAGCTGCCTTGTAACCCCGTGCCACTTGATCCGCTATGACCAGATCCGCTCGACCCCGAAGCGTTCGGGATTAGGAAAATATGGTGTAAGCCCTTTAAGCGTGTCAGGGTAATGGTTTTGGTTTTCGTCTGTCCGCGTGCGGTGGCACTGACCTTGTAGGTGCCCACCGGAATGATAAACAGCTCGCTGGCAACATTACTGGCCGTCTTGATCACTTTGCCGTTCGTTGTTTGAATTTTAAAATTCGCTTTTAGTGGTCGGCGACTACCCGCTTCTGAGGCGGATAACCGCAAACTGCCAACCTCGATTGAAGGCGTGGTCGGTGTACTCCCTCCACCTGAATTACCTGAGCCGCCGTTATCATCAGTTGGTGTGGTGTTAAAGTCCTCACACATGGCCTCGTAGTAAGGCTGGGCGCGCAGTCGCTGCGATAGGACTTCGGAGACGAATGTGTCAAAAACTTGCTTCTTCACAGAGCCGGGCTTTAACTCATTGGTGTGGATAAAAAGCGTCGAGGATAAACCTGCCGCATTTCTCTCGGTTGTATAATGAAACGCACGTTTTACCGAATTTAATACCATAACAGGGGTATCCAGTGGGTCATCGCTGCTTGGCGTCCAGTGGCTGCCGATACCGCGAGCGTATTCTATACCCGGAAAATGAATACCGGGCATTGGGCCAGCACCTGCCCCGTGGTAAGACATGATCTTTGTCTTTTTGCCGGTAATGTCTTTGATCATGTTATTCAATAAATTGAACACCACCATGTGCTGTGACTGGTTATAACCCTTTGGCAAGGGGTGAACACCCAGGCTTACCAAGTGTGGAGCGAGATTGTAGAGCATCCGCGCATTTGTACGGTCAAATTCGTAGTTATTACTGGGGCTGGTGGCTTGAAAAAAAACGGCAACTGGAATTTTTCTATCCACCAGATATTTCACGACTTCATACGTACTGGGGGTTTGGTAGCCGCCAGCATGAATATGGTCGATTGTGAAGACAACTCTGTCTAATTTGGGGGGATTTGCTGCGTTGGTATACTTATCGTTACTTGGGGAAAGCTGGTAATTTGGCATGGTAAACCTCAACTGCCTTTTTATTTTTGGTAGCAGACCCGCCACACCATAAGCGTGCTTCGTCTACATACACTGACCACTGTGGGCAGCAGTTTGGGGGAAACTACTGACACGTTTCGAACATTATTGTCCCCTGATTTTAGCGGGAATGTGTGTTTTCTGCTTATGCTTTTACGGCAATTTTTTTTATCTTGTCAATAAATGCGTGAAGCTCATGTGTTCGGACAGAACACCTTCGACGTTCGCAAAAGAAATTTGGCCATCGCTTGACTTGCATCGGTTGATTTGGGCGTATCCCCCCTCATAATCAAGGCATATCAGAAATTATTTAGGGTACATGACCTATGAGAATGGATAAATTAACCAGCAAATTTCAGTTGGCCTTGCAAGATGCGCAGTCACTTGCACTACGCCATGATCATCAGCACATAGAGCCTGTACATGTGATGGTTGCCTTGTTGGATCAGGAAGGTGGGTCGGCGCGTGGCTTACTGAGCAAGGCGGGTGTGAACTTAAACGCATTACGCTCACAGTTGGGTGAACAGGTTGAGAGCCTGCCGGTCGTCACGGGTGGTGATGCGGGTGAGGTGCATGTGTCGAGTGACTTGAGCCGCTTGTTGAATGTGACGGACAAGTTGGCGCAAAAGCGTGACGATCAGTATATATCGACGGAAATTTTCATCCTCGCTGCCACTGAAGATAAGGGTAAGTTGGGTCAAACGCTTAAAGCGAATGGTGCAACTAAAGAGATTATCGAAAAAGCCATTGATGATGTGCGTGGTGGGCAGAATATTAATGACCCGAATGCAGAAGATCAGCGTGAGGCACTGGAGAAATACACCACCGACCTAACTGAGCGTGCTGAGCAGGGTAAGATTGATCCCATTATTGGCCGTGATGCGGAAATCCGTCGTGCAATCCAGATTTTGCAGCGTCGCACCAAAAACAATCCGGTGATTATCGGTGAGCCGGGTGTGGGTAAAACGGCCATTGCGGAAGGCTTGGCGCAGCGTATTGTGAATGGCGAAGTGCCGGAAGGGGTGAAAGGCAAGCGCTTGTTAGCCTTGGATTTGGCATCACTGTTAGCGGGTGCAAAGTATCGTGGTGATTTTGAAGAGCGTTTGAAAGCAGTTCTGAATGATATTGCTAAAACAGATGGCAACGTGATTTTGTTTATTGATGAGCTGCACACATTGGTAGGTGCCGGTAAGGCAGATGGCGCGATGGATGCGGGGAATATGCTCAAGCCTGCACTAGCGCGTGGTGAGCTGCATTGTATTGGCGCAACCACGCTGGACGAATATCGTCAGTACATTGAAAAAGATGCCGCGTTAGAGCGTCGTTTCCAGAAGATTCAGGTGGATGAGCCGTCTGTTGAAGATACTGTGGCCATTCTGCGTGGTTTGAAAGAACGCTACGAAGTGCATCATGGTGTGGATATTACCGATCCGGCGATTGTCGCGGCGGCAACCTTGTCACATCGTTATATTACGGATCGTCAGTTGCCGGATAAGGCGATTGATCTGGTGGATGAGGCGGCATCACGTATTCGTCTGGAAATAGACTCTAAGCCGGAAGCGATGGATAAACTGGATCGTCGCTTGATCAAGTTGAAGATTGAGCGTGAGTCACTGAAGTCAGAAGATGATGATGCATCGAAAAAGCGTCTGGCGGATCTTGAAGCGCAAATTGAGTCGCTGGAGCGTGAATACTCCGACCTAGAAGAAATCTGGAATGCAGAGAAGGCCGCAGTACAAGGCACTCAACACATCAAAGAAGAGCTGGATAAGATTCGCATTGAGATGGAGACGGCGCGTCGTGCTGGTGATCTTCAGCGCATGTCAGAGTTGCAGTATGGGCGCATTCCAGAGCTGGAAAAGCAGCTTGAAACGGCTTCTGCAGCAGAAGATAGTGGCGCGGAAAACCAGTTGCTGCGTAATAAGGTGACTGAAAATGAAATTGCTGATGTTGTATCCAGTTGGACGGGGATTCCTGTTGCCAAAATGATGGAAGGCGAGCGTGATAAGTTGATGAAGATGGAAGAGTTGCTTCGTCAGCGCGTGATTGGTCAGCAAGAAGCGATTGATTCAGTATCCAGCGCGATTCGTCGTTCACGGGCTGGTTTATCCGACCCGAATCGTCCTATGGGGTCGTTTATGTTCCTCGGCCCCACAGGCGTGGGTAAGACGGAGCTTTCCAAAGCGCTGGCCAGTTTCTTATTTGACGACGATGACGCGATGGTGCGTATTGATATGTCGGAGTTTATGGAAAAGCACGCCGTATCCCGACTGGTCGGTGCGCCTCCGGGCTATGTGGGCTACGAAGAAGGTGGCTACTTAACCGAAGCGGTTCGCCGTAAGCCTTACTCGGTGATCCTGTTGGATGAGGTGGAAAAAGCGCATCCAGACGTGTTCAACATTTTGTTGCAGGTATTGGATGATGGCCGCCTGACTGATGGTCAGGGGCGCACGGTCGATTTCACCAACTCGGTGATTATTATGACTTCTAACCTTGGCTCGGATGTGATTCAAAATCTGGCCGGTGAGGAAAACTACGAAGCCATGAAAAACGCGGTAATGGAGATTCTGGGGCAGCATTTCCGCCCTGAGTTTATTAACCGCGTGGACGATGCCGTGGTCTTCCATCCGCTGAACAAATCTGAAATCCGTCAGATTGTCGAGATTCAATTAAGGACATTGACAGAGCGCTTGGCAGCACGCGACCTCACCATTAGCTTTTCTGATGAGGCGATGGATTTGGTCGCAGAGGCAGGGTTTGATCCGGTGTATGGGGCGCGTCCATTGAAGCGTGCGATTCAGCAGGAAATTGAGAATCCGCTGGCGAACAAGATTTTATCGGGTGCCTTTATGAGCGGCGATGAAATCAAGGTTCATGTGCAGGAGGATCAGTTGATTTTTGATAAGTAGGTCGCTATAGCAGCCTGAGCATGACCTGGTGGTGATTGGGTCGGGTTGCTTAGGCTGGATGGTTTGAAATGGCTTCCCACTCTTTGTCCAGAGTGGGGAGCCTTTTTTATGTTCCGTGTAATTAATGCCAATCCCATTAAATTGTGATAACAGGCGTTATCTTCCAAACCTGACACAAACTGCGTGGATAGTACCAACATTTAATGGAAATGGTATAAGTTCGTGCGCTCAGGTGAAGGATTTTTCCGGTAGCGTTATTGGGGGAGCGCAGTTTTTACGCTATCAAAAAAAGCGCCCTGTGTCGGGGTAAACAAAGGGCGCGGGGGTTGAGATTGTCGATGATCTTATTTTTATTATTGGTAGATCGATCTTCTCGGGGGCTTGCTGGTAAATCTTGTTATTATGTTGTTGTTCTTGTTCTGTTGTTGATTAGTATATTGCACACCTCGTGCCAACTTTTGAGGATTTGGCTAACTTTTTGAAAAATATGAAAATAGTGTGCTTGTCATAAACTGACAACGAAGATGTGGGATGTTGTTTTGTCAACAAATGACGTTAGATCTTGCCTGATTGTCACTTGTTAAGACTAGGCAAGTGCGGTGCATGGCTGAGGATTCAGCAGCGCTCAAATGCTTCGAGGCAATATGGGACGAACGTGTGGGGAAGTACTGGAGCTGCTTTGAATGAGATCAAAGCGAACAAAGTGTTAGTGAAAACTCAATATCTTCAACAATTTGTTTGCTACGCTCCTCGAGGGTATCGGCATTTACAAATCGGATTGAGAAGCGCTGTTTGCCTGCACTGACTTCAGGAAAATAATGGGCGTTGCCAGGCAGCTCAATTTGCAGGAGCTGGTATTCGCGGTTGTTGTTGAGTGTGGCTTGATAGAACCCGTCGCGGGCAACCTGAGTGACCGGATGCCCACTGTGGCGAACTAACTCCAGCACCACACTAATGGCATCATAGGCGATACTAAAAGGCTCAATCCAGTCCTCCAGGTTCTTCACTCGCTCTTGTTCGGAGCGTGTGTACCAGTAGTTAAACACGGGTAGATCAAAGCTATTGACGCCACCTGCAATCATGGCGCGTTGTTTCAGCATGTTAATAAAGCTGTGGCTTTTCAGGTGTTGTCCGAGTTGCCCACGAAATTTATGCAGCCGTTCAGCGCGAGCATTGAGCTTATCCAGAATTTCTTGCAGCTTAGCTTGATCAACTTCATCCAGCTCAGAGATGCGACTCAGTGCCTGTGTTTGCCAGTCCAGCACGTTGAGGGTGGCACTCTTAACGTCCAGTCGGGATGACAGATTATACAACTCAAGCAACACCATCAGCGCAGACTGGCAGTTCTCTGGCTTTGGGTCTTGCATGTAGAAGTTAAAGCGGTGGATTAAAAATTCCAAACGCGAAAACAAGCGGATTTTTTCGTTCAGTGGATGTTCGTAAACAGCCATGCGCTAGGGGTTCCTGATGTGAATGTGCAGGATTATATCAGAGATAGCAGTGTTTCATGTAGTTTATCAATTTGTGTATTTAATGCAGCAAGTTCGCCAGTATTATCCACAATATCAGTGGCGGCGGCTAACCGTTGCTTTCGACTTGCCTGAGCATCCATGATGTTTTGGATAGCTGCGTCGCTCAGCCCATCACGTGCTTTTGCCCGTGCCATTTGTTGTGTTTCGCTACAGTCCACGACAACAATACGATCAAAATATGGCGGGTAATTGTTTTCAACCAGCAGGGGAATGTCAGCAACCACATAGGGCGTGTCTTTCGCATCATTGATTCGCTCTAGAATACGCTGACGAATGCGGGGATGGAGGATGCTTTCGAGTTGTTGTTTAGCGGTAGGGTCGAGAAATATTTGCTCTTTGAGCGCGCTACGGTTTAACTGGCCATCTGCCTGTAAAATATCAGCACCAAATACCTCGGCAATTTCGGTCAGTGCTACTTCTCCCGGCTCCACCACCTCACGAGCAATCTGGTCGGCATCAATCAGGGTGATTCCCTTTGCCTTTAAGCCTTTGGCAACGGTACTTTTTCCACTGCCGATGCCACCTGTTAGTCCGACTTTTAGCATGTTACTTCCCATATACGTGCTACGTTGGCGGCTAACGCTATCACAGAATAATGAGAATTGTTACTGGTACGAATAATCAGAATAAGGCTTCTTTGTGGAAGCGTTTCACCAGTAGGTAATAGAACGTGACACGCAGCTTTAAGGGGGATTCTGCCATTCTCAGGCAAGTCTCCTCCAATGCTTTATCAAGCTCTTCTCTACTGAGTTGGAGTTTGAGTTGACGCACGAGAAAACCCTCACGAATCATTTCAAGCTCATAAGCATCGGAGCAGACCACATAGCGGGTGTCTTTATTGTAAACGACAGGACCAAGGCTACGAAAAATACTGGTGACGAGTTGCTCATCAACCTGCTTGTCGTACTTTTTTACATCTTCAAGAACCTGTATTACATCTGCCATCATAACCTCCCTAGGTATGTCCAGTAGGGCTTTCGTTTGCCTCAGGGGGTATTGTAAGAGTACCTGAGACTGTTTATTTTCCAGATGAGGATGGACGGCAGGTGCTTTGCTACTAATGGTTAATGTGGAAACTCCCGTGGATCATCGCGGTAACCATTTTCAACACCCTTGACGACAATGGCTACAGCATCATGTGGGTGCAGGCTTTCCATGTGGTTTACCCGTACCCAAAAATCTTGCAGTGTGTCGTCCTTGTCCAGCGCATCGTGTAAGCGCCGTGCAGCATCTTCACAAAACATGAGGTTTTGTCCGTTCAGGCGCGCAAACTCCTGTTCATCTTCGCGCTTCACGGCAGCCTGAACGGGGGTTTGTAAAGCGTCTTCAATGCTGTCGATCAGCCTGGAAATAGGAAGGTCATTCACACGCTCATCCAGATTAACGCGTACCTGAGCGAGACTGCGCTGGCTATGAGGGGTGGCGCTGATACCTTCTTTCGTTCCCAGCCATTGTTCAACTTCCTTGAGGGAGACCATACCCTCTGTGCCAAATTGATTACGAAAACCTTGCTGAATCAGGTCGCGTGATAAGGCCGCGGAGCAGGGACAGGTTGAGGAATAAGGAACCTCAATGCCCAGTTCAGAAGTCATCACGCCTTTTTTGAACGAAGAAATGGCACGGACTTTATAACCCTTCCAGCCAGTATTATCACTGATTAAGGCACTTCGACGCTCCAGAAATTCAAACCGGCACTCCAAGTAAGCATTGTCACTAATGCCATCGTGGGTTTTAACAAACTGTTGTACCACATTCTGCAATAACTGTGGTGTCAGTACCTGATTGCCCAGCATTTGATCAACCGTCAGGTATAGGCGCGACATGTGAATCCCTTTACTTTCGGGATCAGTCAAGTTGACATAAGCCTGAACGCGCGCCACGTTTTGCATGGTATCGCCGTTTCCGGTGATCATTTTGACGGGCATTTCAATTTCACTCATGCCCACCCAATTTAGCAAGCCATTGGGACCGGTATGGGGTTCATTGGCGATGTCTGGAAGTATATTGCAAGTATCCTGAGCGCAGGCGTTAGTGCTCATGGCGATGGCCTTTTATGCTGTCGTAAAATCCGGATTATACCGAAAGCGGCATGAGGGGAAATAATTACCCCTATTGATTTCATGATAAAAACCAGGGGTAGGCCACGATTTATCTTAACGGGAAACGCACAAGTGTGGCTCACAATAGCAGCCAGTTATCCTTTTCTTTGGTAGTGGATGCTGGTTTTGGAGCCGAATCTCAATCGTGAGCTGATTAGGAATACCTTTCGGAGACTCCCGCAACAGATACTTCGACGAGTCCACGAACTGAGTTGGATAGATAGACCTTGTCAGCTGACTCCAGCATGTCCAAAGTCAGTGACTGTTCAATCGCGTTTATATTGGTACTGGTTAGAATTTGATCGCGCATTACGCCCGATAGTGCCCCATCTGTGATGGGTGGTGTATACAAACACCCGTCCTTTTCAATGAATAAATTATGGCGGCTTGCTTCGGTCAGATAGCCATACTGATTCAGGAATAACACATCATAGAACCCCAGCGACTCGTAATGGGAGAACTCATCATTATAGCGTTGTCGGTTTGTGGTTTTATGACGGCGAAACAAGTTGTCTGCGTCAACTGTCAGTTTACTAATGGTCACGACGGGCAATGTAGAGCGTGTCTCTTTTGCAATAGCTTCACTGTCAACCGAGCACTCCCCATCGGCATCTAGCAGCAAACGGATTTTGTGGTCTTTAGTGCGATCAAGTGTCTTAAGGTGTGCGGTAATCTGCTCCTCAATGGCGGGCTTCTTCATAGGAAACTTAAAAAAATCAGCACTGTTAGTCAGACGTTCAAGGTGCTGTTGTAAGCGTGGAATGTGGCCCGATCCTGTATCAAATAAAAAAGTCTCAATCAGCTTGAACTGTGTATTCAGTCCGGTTAAAAATCGCGCCTTTAACTGGCTTTCCCGCCACTCATCCAAGGTATTACTGTCATGGATAATGCCACCGCCAATGCCCAAGCTGCCAGTATTGCTGCCTTGAGGGAAAGTGAGAGTGCGGATGGGAACATTAAAGCTGAAGTCATTATCTGGCGTGATAAAACCGATTGCGCCGGTGTAGATACCGCGAGGGGTATTTTCCAGTTCGTGAATGATCTCCATTGTGCGGATTTTGGGTGCGCCGGTAATGGACCCACAGGGGAATAAACCAGCCACCACGTCAGCAAACGGAATCGCTGCATCCACCTCTCCTTGAATGCTGGAAACCATTTGATGTAGCGTTTTGTAGGTCTGGATTTCAAATAATTTACTAACTTTCATGGTGCCGGCTTTGGCTAAGCGCCCAATGTCATTGCGCATGAGGTCAACAATCATCAGGTTCTCGGATTGTTGCTTTTTATCCTCTGCCATTTGCTTCAGGATGGCAGTATCTTCTTCCTCAGTCGCACCTCTGGCTGCCGTACCTTTCATTGGCTTGGTTGATAAGATTGTGCCTTGTTTACGGACAAAGAGTTCAGGTGACAGCGATAAAATGGAATAATCCGGCAAGTGCATGAGTGAAGAAAAGGGAACAGGTTGGCGCTTACGCAGTGCGTTATACAAGCCATTAATCGTACCGGCTAATTCAAAATTTACGCGGTAGGTATGATTGACCTGATAGGTGTCACCTGCGGTGATGTAGTCTTGAATGCGGGATAGGTTTTTAACGTACGTTGATTCATCTTCAGCCGTTTGCCAGTTTTGAATATAAGGAGGGGATTCGGGCAACTCGGCAAGTGCCTCCGTGATCTGAGCAGCGGTGATGCGCTCAACCTTGTCGAATGCATAAAATCTCAGCAACGCCTGTCCGCCGGTATCGATTTTATCGAATAAGCCCAACAGTCTGTCAGACAGCACATAAGCAGCTTCATAACTGATATATCCCGCCAGGTAGTGACCTTTTTGGCGTTCTTCGTCAATGGTCGCTAAGGCTTGTTTGAATTCCTCGGCAGTATGCGCCGTGATTTCGCGCACGGGCTGAGTAAATAACCATGCTTCTTCGTCTATGCACGCAGGAAGGGTGTTTTCAAATAAAATGAATGGCCGCGAGCGCAGCAAGGCGTTGGTTAACTGGGTCATGGTGCGTGCTTATCAATTAAGAGACTTACGGGTAAGTGACTACCCCAGCGGTAAAGGTTGAATCGTCCCGCTATCAGGTGGGGTAGTCAAGCACGTCTAAGTAATTTATGGCTGATTGAACGACACCCGTTTAGCAGGGTCGGCAGTTGGCTTTATCACCACGGTGCCCGCCATTTTGTCATGCCAAGCTTGCTTGCGCTTATCCCACCCTACCCAGAAGAAGCCAAGCCCGAATGGGAGAGACGATACGATGTAGCCAAGATAGCGAATAATGAACTGTCCTTTGGACGGCTGGCCGCCGGTGTTTGCATCCACAATCTCGCTGGAAAACAGCATTTTTCCCGGCGTGGTCTTTTTGGTGAACCAGAAGAACAGCGTGTATAAAATCGGCAATCCAATCGAAATGATCCAGTAGGATGCTGGCATAGTAAGCGGATCGCCTCCAGCAGCGCTGCCCATATCGCCGAGCACCAGCCATAATAACGGGACGCTGACCAAGCCAACGATAATGCCATCAATGATGTACGCTACGGTACGCACCCAAAAACCGACATACTGATACTGAGAAAGATCCGACTCCGAGCGAAGATTGGCGGAAGGCGCCTCATAGGGGTTATTCATAATAAAAGTCCTTGTAGTAATTTTTCCCACATTGTAGTCCTGTTAGACGTTATATCAATGGTTAAATTACATTATCTTGATAATAAGCCTGTTTTTCTGGACGTATTCACGGGTGGGGGACTTTGCGCTAGTGGGTTACCTTCAATTTGAGGCAACGATTGCCTTTTACACAGGGCTTCGGTTGCTTTTCATTTGGGGGCAATTCGCAGAGAAAAAAGCCATTGTCATGCCTGAAAACTATCTGATACAATGCGCCGTTTCAGATTTAACCACCATATTTTGAGGATCTTCACTATGAAGGCCGGTATCCACCCAGATTATAGAGAAGTTGTGTTTCAGGATGTCTCAAGCGGCTTTGCGTTTTTGACACGCTCTACAGCTCCAGCGAAAGAGACCATCGCATGGGAAGATGGTAACGAGTATCCATTGATCAAGCTTGATGTATCCAGCGAATCTCACCCGTTTTACACTGGTAAGCAGAACCTGAATACAACTGCAGGTCAGGTAGATAAGTTTAATAAGCGTTACGCACGTTAATTTGTCACGTAAAACGCTTGTGAAGAAGGCACCCATCGGGTGCTTTTTTTATGGCGTGTCGGCATGGCGCGAAGTGCCAGCACGGCGCTTTTAACTCCAAAGTTTCAAATATCTCAATCACTCACTTGAGTTGTTGTCAACTGGCTCTGGTTGCATTCCTCTTTCAGCTCACATCTGAGCTATATCGCAGCACACTCGTATTCCACTCTATAATCCACTATTTTGTGTAATTAATACTCATATCGTGACTGATTAAGCCTGAATTAATTTTGTGTTGTTACCGTGCGAGGCATACCGTTCGTCACATTTGAATGGCGATATCTAATAAAAATTAATAGACCGAGCGATGACTATTTACTCAAGAATAAAACAAGCCTCATCAGTGGTAACAGGCTGGTGGATGAGATCAATACTTTCTGTGATGCTTTTCTTCTGTGTTCACTCTGTGGCATGGGCTGCCATTGACGTCAACAAGAGCTTCTCACCGCCAACGATCTATCCGGGGCAGGTTTCTCGCCTAACGATTAAATTGTTTAATTCCAGCTTATTACCGTCCACCAATACGACTTTTACGGATACGTTTCCCGATAATATCTTTATTACTGATACACCCAATTTGGTATCAAATTGTGGAGGAACGGTCACTCATGGTAATACGAGTAGTGCAGGTCACCTAACACTAACAGATGGTGTTATTCCGGCAAGTGATGGAACCAATCCGGGTACGTGTGAGGTTACGGTGGAGGTGACTTCAAGGGTAAAGGGAACATATATTAATGAGATCCTTGCTGGAGATGTGACATCTATCACTGATGGTACATCAGTGATGAATACCCAAGTATCCCAAGGAACCTTGGCGGTTATCCTGCAAAATTTGACAGGAAGCATGTCATTAGACATAGGAGATTCTTTACAGGGCCATGAAACGTCCATGCGGCGTATAACCCTAAATAATCCCAACCCTGTTGCATTAACAGGGGTCGCATTTGATTATGATATGTATAACCACGGCTATAATATCAGAGCGGTCGAGGGAGGGAATTTTACGACCACTTGTGGAGGCGGGGTTGATATTGTCGAAAAGCCTCCCCGAAGCAGTTATTTGGGTCCCACGTCGTTGCTGACTTTCTCCAATGGTACTATTCCGGCTAACTCCAGTTGTGAAATAGCCTTTGAAGTTGAGCCTAGCCGCTCACCTACGCGGCCTTATAGAAGTATTAATCTTGTACATAAGTTGCCCGTCAATGCCGTAACAACTCAGGAAGGTGCTACCAACAGCACACCTATCACCGGACGGGTTTACACGCTTACGGGGATACTTGTACGAAAATATTTTAACAATGCAAAACAGGCCCTAATTAATATTAATGATACGGATACAGCCACATTACGTATTGCAATTACCAATTACAACGCTAAAGACATCGCCAACTTGTCAATCAATGACATTATGCCAACATTGAGTCCCGCAAATGGCGAGATGGTGGTTGAGAGTATCGACAAAAATACCTGCGGAGGAACGGTATCGAATAACACAACCAGTTTGAGCCTAAACGCAGGTATGGTGAAGGGGGCTGAGCCTAATAAAAGTGGCTCACAATCAGGTTCTTGTGAAATTGTGGCAACCGTTTCGGTAAATGCACCGGGTAGCTATGTTAATGATATTCCTGAGGGGGTTATTGCAGGTTACGAATATGATTTACGCCACTCAACAGCGACGTTAACTGTACTGGATCGCCTGTTGGATGTGACAAAATCATTTGATAGAACAGTTATTTATCAGGGGGATACAACTAATCTTAAGTTTGCATTGACGAATTATTCATCTCTTAGCGTATCCAATATCAGTATCACTGATGACTTGAATACAGTGTGCAGTAGTAATGGTTGCCTTGACTCAGGGTCTGGCTTTCGAGTGGGAAGTGCAGGCATTATTAGCAACACCTGTGGTGGTAACTCGGTGGTAATGCCCAATGATACCGTGGTTCGGTTGCAGGGTCTTAGCCTCGCACCACAGCAACAGTGTCAGGTGTTGGTGCAAATTAAAACGGCTGCGGATGCATATCCGATTGGTTGGAAGACCAATACGGTTCCCATTGGTAATATTACTTTTGATACGCCCAATATCACGGGAAAAATCTATCCTGCGACGCCTTCAGCGAAACTCTACCTCAGTACCGCTTTTAGGGTGTCTAAATCTTGGGATCCCGAGATTATCGGGCCTTTGGGTTTGTCACGTTTACGAATTAACATTCGTCACTATAGCAATGATCGGAATAGTGCAAGTGCTATCAAGTTGACAGATGTTTTACCCGATGGCCATGTTGTTGCAGCCGTACCTAATGTGCTGAATGGTTGTGGTGGAACCTTGGCCGCGACACCTGGGGCGGACACTATTTCACTGACAGATGCCTCTCTCCCATCTGCACAGAGCAGCTCATCTGATTGCTCAATCTATGTGGATGTGAAAGCACCGGCAATGACACCGCCGAACACAACAGAGGTCTCATACAATCGCATTCCAGGTGATGCACATGGTGCAGAGAATCCAAATTTCTCAGCCACGGATGATAGTCAGCCTGCGCCTTATAACCGGCATGAAAATTATTCCAATGCTGCTGCTAAGCTAACTCGCATTGCCACGGGCGTTACCGTGAATAAAGAGTTCTTGCCCGTTAACATCAATGGGGGCGGTGTTTCCAGAGTTCGTATTGAGTTTTCAAATATTGCGGGTAATGCAATTGATCTGACAGACGTAGGTATTACCGATGACTTTTCAGATACCAATATGCGTCTCCATTCATCGGTGGATGCAGCATTTACAGATACAGAAGGAAACCCCAATGCGAATGGCTGTGAAGGTGGATTGTTTGTTGGCACTCCCGGCGGCACATCAATCACGCTTTCTGGCGCTAAGATTAGTGCCAATAGTATTTGTCGGTTTGAGTTCAATGTCACGGCTTTCCAAGGGGGGAATCATATCAACAGGTTGAGCATTGGTGATATGAAATCTGCAGAAGGTGTGACGAATCAATCAGATGTTGCCGCAACACTGACGGTTGGTCGCCAAGTGAATGTCGGAAAAGGCTTTGTGCCATCTGTCATTGCTGAAGGCGAAACCTCCACTTTGACCATTGATTTTTATAACACTAATAAAGTGGGTAATAGTGAAACCGGTGCATCACCTGCATTGATTGATACCCTGCCAGCAGGCATGCATATTATTGGTACGCCAACCACCACATGTAGTGGCGGTAATGTTTCGACGGGTACGGATGGAGGAAATGCTTTTATCCGACTTGATGGCGGGACATTCGTTGCAGGGGAAGTTTGCAAAATCACCGCACAAGTGACGACAGATACAACGGGTATCTTTACCAATAACATTGCGGTAGATGATTTGAATACCTTATCAGGCGCTCGAAACCCTGATCGTGCAGAAGCCAACTTAAGAGTGATTACAAAGCCAACAATCCGCAAGTCTTTCTCACCAAACTCAATTCCTAAAGGGGGAACCAGTACCTTAATATTTACTATTTCTAACCCAAATAGTGCATCGCTACTGCCCACTGGGTTGACGGGAGTTAGGTTTACGGATGCATTGAGCAATATGGCGATTGCCAAGCCAATGAAGATTAGTAGTCAGAATTGTGGTGATATGAAGCATAATTCAGTGATTGGTGGAACCAGCTTTAATGCAAGGAATATATCTATTCCACCATCATCGACTTGTACGATACGAGTTGCAGTGACCTCTGATACGCTGGGAAGTCATAATAATCAAACCTCCGGCGTGGAGACGATTCAGACGGTTTCACCCAGCGAACCATCCAATGTTGCGGTACTTAAGGTGTTGCAACCTGCCACTCTGAGCAAGTCTTTCGACCAGCCAACTATGACGGTAGATGGAACGGCTAGGTTGACGCTGACGATTAGCAATCCCAATGATGTGCCGATAAGGCCCTCAAGTGTCGCGCTGTATGACTATTTTCCTAGCATGCCTTCTCAAATGAAGCTTGCTGGTACACCGAATATCACTACATCTTGTGGTATTCAGGTGCGTGGTTCTGGTAATACAGGGACAGCAGCAGCGGGTGATGTGGGTGTTTTGTTAAGGTATGGGTTTATTCCTGCTAATGGTAGTTGTTCGGTTAGTATGGATGTTGCCGTCTCCAGCGTGGGGCAGTATGTAAATACTACTGGAATATTAAGCACTTCGGCGGGTATCTCTCCGGCGGCATCAGCTACTATCAACGCGGTCGCGACAGATTACAGTGATGCACCAACGACAGGCACTCATTATGGTACGACGTTGCACAAAGTGGTGTCAGGTATTTACTTAGGTGCGGGGGTGACTATGGAGACCGCTGGATATGATAGCAGTAATGCTGATGGCGATGCTGATGATGGTGTAACGCTGCCAGCATCATTCACGCAGAGCAAAACACTGCCGGTGACCGTGCGGGTAGCAGGAGCGGGTGGTTACTTACAGGGCTGGGTTGACTGGAATGGTGATGGGGACTTCGATGATGCTGATGAGCAAGTTGCGACTGATCTGCAAGATGGTAGCTCCCCGGATACCAATGCAGCAGTGGGGGTACTCACATTTGATGTAACTCCACCAGTCTCTGCGGCAACGGGTGTGACCTTCGCACGTTTCCGTTGGTCTACAACGAACAACCTTGATGCAACCACAGCAGCAAATGATGGTGAAGTTGAGGATTATGCCTTGACGATTAAACCGCTGGGTCAGCGGGTAAGTGGCCGGGTGTTTAATGATAGTAATGTGAACCAAGTGAGTGATGCGAGTGATAAAGGAATCTCGCAATTACCTGTCGTGTTGTACGATGTAGCGAATAAGCGTTGCGTCAGTACACGCACGAATGCAGCAGGGTACTACGCTTTCAATGTGGTTCCGCCCGGAGATTATCAGCTTTATGAGGCCTCGCACGAAAGCGTTCCTACGCCAAAAAATTGTGGCCCCGCACACGCGAAAGACCCTGATGGTTACCGCTCAACGACGAGTAATGTTCTACCACTGTTTACGGTGAGCGATAAAGCGGTTACCGAAAAGAACTTTGGCGATGTGAAGCCACCTGTTTTTGGGCCTGATCATCACGGTCAGGTGTTGCCGGGTAATGTGTTGTTTTATGCGCATCGCTTTAAAACGCCAACCAAAGGTTCGGTCAGTTTTACCCGCGTTTCAGGTAATAACTTGAGTGCGGGTTGGAGCAGTTTGATTTATCAGGATAGCAATTGCAACGGTCGTCTGGATGGTGCGGATGGCCATACAGCAATGACTGGTATCCGTTACGGTACAAGCACTTGGGTCAGTGATGCAGTGAGTGTTGCAGCGGGTGGTCGCGTTTGCTTAATTAATAAAGTGTTTGCGCCCTCCAATGTTGCAGCGGGGGATCGGTTTTTGCAGACGATCAGAGCAGACTTTGATTACAACAATGCAATAGCCGGTACTCAGGCGCTCGTGGTCAAAGACCTGACGACTGCCAAGCAGGTGCAGACACCGAGCTTACCTGCCACACCAGCGGTGAGCGCAGAGCCAGCCGTACCAGCACAGCCTGAGCAGGAAGCGACACCGAATACGCCTTACATACCAGGGACAGATGCCGTACCAGAACAAGAGGCTGTTGCAGAAACGCCGGTTTCACCAGAAGTTGGGCCATCTCGTTTGGTGCTTAAAAAGACGGTGCAAAATATGACTCAAGCAGGTGCGTCAGAGACCGAGACCATCAACCAGGCAGTGCCGGGCAATACGCTGAGGTATAAAATCTATTATCGTAATGCGGGTACTGGGCCGCTCACTGAGCTAGAGATCAATGACGCTGTGCCTCCTTACACTTCGCTGAAGCCTTTGAGTATGCAGTGCGATGACGTACCGGCAGAGATGACTTGTACGCCTGTTGTAAAGGGTGATGAGCTAAATTGGCACTTTACCGGCACATTGCCTGGTGGAAAAAGTGGCTGGGTGAGTTATCAGGTTGTTGTGGATGATTAGAGCATTATGCTCGTGATGTAGGCTATTGATACAGCAGCAAAAACCGGATCACACGGAGCCCTTCGAGTCGGCCCTCGTTTATGATGGAAGTCATGAATATGGGGCCGTTTCGTATGTGTTGAGTTAATTAGTGGCAGCGTTTTGTGTGCTTGTAGATGATTAGATATACAGGCAAATATCTGACTCTCCGGCAAATTCAAGGAATGAGGCTGCGCCGACATAATCAATGCCATCAATGAGGTCTTGCTGTTGCATATCGAATAGATCAACAGTCATTTGGCAGGCCAAGAATGTCACTTCTGCTTCTATGCACAGTTCGCGTAGTTCCGGCAGTGCGACAACATTTTTCTTTTTCATCGTATTGCGCATCATGCGGCTCATCATAGATTGCATACCGGGCAGCGCCTGCATCATCACCGGCACGGGGAAGGGCATTGGCATTCCGGGATTACCCAATGAACTAATCTGAAGGTTGGAAATGTCTTTTTTGAGCAGCTGCAAGCCGTAGAAAGTACAGAATACTTTGGCTTCGTAGCCCAAGGCTGCGGCAGTCGAGGCGAGGATTAGGGGCGGGTAAGCCCAGTCCAGCGTTCCCTTGGTCGCAATAATAGCGAGTTTCTTTGACATTTCATGTTCCTTTTTGCTCTGTATGCGGTTGCCGAACATTATTCATCAACAAATCGCATACTTAAAAAGTGGCTAAGTCTTCTGCGGGCTGGGTTGGGGACGTTCGAATACCCATCTGTCAGCGGTCGATAAGGCGGGTGCGTACTGGTAGCCTGCACGATCAAAGTCCTGAATACCCTCGGGTGACTCAATACGGTTTCTCAGAATAAAGTCCGCCATCATACCACGTGCTTTTTTGGCGTACACGGCAACGATACGGGTCTTGCCATCCTTGGTTTCTTTGAAATCAATGTTCAGAATGCGCCCGTTAATTTGCTTCGGCTTGACGGATTTATAGTATTCATTAGAAGCTAGATTGACGAGCACTGCCTGCTCTTGTTGCGCCAGTGCTTCGTTAAGCTTATCGGTAATCCGATTTCCCCAGAACTCATACAAATTCTCACCGCGCGGATTCTTGAGCCTGGTTTTCATTTCCAGTCGGTAGGGCTGGATTAAATCCATCGGGCGTAGTGCGCCGTATAAACCGGAGAGAATCCGCAGATGTTCCTGTGCATAGGCCAAGTCATCCCGTGTAAAGCTGGCACTGTCAATACCACCATAGACATCGCCTTTGAATGCAAAGAGCGCGGGGCGGGCATTGTCTGTATTGAACGGAGTCTGGAACTGCTGAAAACGCTCGAAATTCAGTAGGGCAAGGTTCTCACTGATGTTCATCATCGACTCAATCTGTGGCGGCGCATATTGGCGCAGCTCGTCAATTAAGATCAGGGATTGGTCTAGCTGTGCCGGAATGCTGTAATCGGCATCCGGCATCGGTACACTAAAATCTTGCCCCTTTGATGGGGAAAGGGTGATCAGCATCAGTGCGTTCCTCGTGAATTAGCTGGCCATCAATGCTTCATATTTCAGCATGAGCTCATCCTTGCTCTCAACACGATCCGGGTCTTGGGGAATGCAGTCTACGGGGCACACTTCCACGCACTGTGGTTCATCAAAGTGCCCTACACATTCGGTGCAAAGATCCGGCTCAATAACGTAAATCTCATCACCCATTGATATTGCATCATTTGGGCACTCTGGCTCGCATACATCACAGTTGATGCATTCGTCAGTAATAATTAATGCCATGATATCTTCCTATTGTATGTCAGTTTATGGGAGCGATTTTAGCAGTGCTACCGTTCAAAAACAGTATTCCTTACAAGCTACTGGCTAAATACATCCATCTGTCGCTGCGTGAGCTGTTCAAAGGAGGTATCAAGGAAGTGAAGAATGCTGTCAGCAACGGGTCGCAACTGCTTTTCCTGATAGTGCTGATAATCGGGTGGGGCACTGATATTTTCAAGGGGTTCCGGCCCGTTCAATGTCATTATGTACTGAATACGTCGCCCCGGATTTCGCATTTTGTGTGCGGCTTTTACTTGTGGGGGCTGGTTACTAACATAGCTTGCCAAAGGGCGGCGTAAACGCTTTGTATAGGTGAGTTGATCATCGTAGTCGCCTGCATTGAGTCTTTCGCTGAATGTCCGAACATAATCAGCATAAGCTTCATCATGGAAAATACGTCGGTATAGTTCCTGTTGGAAGTTCTTTGCCAATGGTGTCCAGTCGCTGCGGACGGTTTCCAGCCCCTTGAAAACCATCGCCAATTCGCCTTTCTTACGAACCATTCCAGCGTAGCGTTTTTTACTGCCCGCCTCTCTGCCACGAATGGTCGGCATGAGGAAGCGTAAATAATGCGTTTCAAACTCAATCTCTAAACAGGACTCGATATTAAACTGTGCCCTAAGTCGCTCTTGCCAAAACTGGTTGAGCTGCCCTGCCAGTTGGTTTCCGGTAACTTTAGCTGCCGCTTCATTCACGTTGTCATCCAGATGGACGAATACAGAATCCGTATCGCCATAAATGACACTTAGCCCTTGCTGTTCAATAAATGCGGCACTTTGCTGGATAATTTCATGCCCACGTCGGGTAATGCTACTGGCGAGTTGCGGGTTGAAAAAGCGGCAACCTGAGGAGCCTAGTACGCCATAAAATGAATTCATAATAATTTTAATAGCGTAGGAAAGCGGGGCATTTTGGGCTTTTTTAGCGGCATCTCTGTCTTGCCAGAGTTGGCTGACAAGGTCGGGAAGAATGTGTTGATCTCTAGAAAACTGTGCGCCCAAAAATCCCGGTATCGTGTCAACGGCCGCTTCGGTTGAGCCAATCGCTAAGCCGACTGGATCAATTTTAAAGGTACGGATAATGCTGGGGTATAGGCTTTTAAAATCCAGCACCAAAACATTTCTGTATAAGCCTGGAATAGAGTCCATGACATAACCACCGGGACTGCTGGTGGCATCTTGTCGGCTGCCAATATCGGGTGCAACATAGCCCTTACGGTGCAAATGTGGAAGATAGAGGTGGTCGAAAGCCGCAGTGGAGCCACCTTGACGATCCATTGGAAGTCCGGTCATTCTGGCGCGCTCAATAGCGAAGTTGATCAAATCTGCGTGCTTAAAAATACGAGCCACTAACTCACAATCTTGCAGGTTATATGCAGCAAGTTCATTGGGCGCTTCGAGGTACTGGCGGCGAATTTCAGCTAATTTATTGCCTTCTGCGCTAATGAGTTTCTTATCGCCGAGCATTTGGCTGGCGACAAAGCCCAGTTCATAATGCTCAAATCCCCAGAAAGCGCCTTTCAAGCAGGCAATACCATCCAGGACAATACGTCCCGGCACACGCGCTACGGTGACTTGTCCTGCGGTTTGTGCTTCTAGCACTGTGGCCTTTTCGCCGCCACGTCCCAGTGAAAAGGGCAGCCGCAGTTGTTGGCACTTCCATTTGATATAGGCCAAATCAAACCCCGCAACATTCCACCCAAGAATCAAGTCGGGGTCATACTCATCCATCCAGTTAAAAAAGCGTCGCAGTGCCTGCACTTCGTTGTCACAACAGTGAATATTCAGGTGATCAGACGGCACCAAGTTTTTTTGCTTGGGATGAGTCACCAGAAAAATCTGATGAGACTGTTCGGTACTTACCGCGATGGAATACAGCGGCCCGCGTAGGTCATGGGTTTCAATATCCAGTGATACCCAGCGTAGGTTAGGGCGGTAATCGGTTGGCTTGATCTGCCCCTGATGAATTTCCAGATGGGACTTTTTTTGCACGATGCGGCCACGTACCGTCATGGAGGTGGTGACAAAGCGTTCCATCAGATAGCGTTCTGTGGGTTTAATCTCGGATTCTGATAATTGGCTTTTGTCATGGGCAAGGTGGTCGCGTAAGGTGTTTAAGTCTCGTTGATGCCGGAAATACAAGGCATCCATGCTTTCCCCTGTCAGGCTTTTTAACGTGACCTGCCTGCGCTCTATGGTATTGGCTAATGGGCGTTGATTTGTTCGTTGAATGAAGCAAACGGCTTTCTCACCAGTGATGATCAGGCGCAACGGGCCTCGTTCGGTACTTAGCCAAAAGCTGAGCTCAAGCCCTTGGGCAGTGTCCCGCCACTGTCGAGTCAGGAGAAATCCATCAAGTTGCGCTATCATTAGCGAAGTTTATCAGGAATTGACACTCAGGAGCAGCGATGACACCGGCAATCAGCCAGGCCGAGCGCGCCAATATCAACTTTAAAATTCATCAATATGAGCATGATCCGACTGTTCAGCATTATGGTGAAGAAGCTGCGCAAGCGATGGGGGTTGAAGCAAGTCGAGTCTTTAAAACTCTATTGTTTGCATTAAATGGTGAGCCAAAGCAGTTGGCCGTTGCCGTTGTGCCCGTATCCGGCCAGCTAAACCTGAAGGCGGCGGCGTCGGCACTGGGTGCAAAGAAGGCAGCGATGGCTGATGCAAAAATTGCTCAGAATACAACAGGCTATATTGTGGGAGGCATTAGCCCGCTTGGACAAAAGAGGAGATTGCCAACGCTCATTGATACGAGCGCATTCACCTTTGACAGTGTGTTTGTCAGTGCTGGACGACGAGGCCTAGAAATCGAGTTATCTGCGGAAGATTTAATGCGGCTTTGTGATGGTAAAAAGGTAGCTTGCACAGTGCGCTCATGCTCATCGCATACAAATGCTAAACTACATGCAAGATGAGAATAGCCACGTGAAACTGATAAATTATTAGTAGCTTTTTTAACCATAGAATTAGGTTATGACAACTTGCTAGACATTTGATGGGTGGTTATGTTTAATAGCGGTGTATTTAAGGCGTTTTTTGCCGATACCCATAAATTCTTCCCTTTGCATTATTCAGATGGCGGGCGTGTCAATCCGCTATGTTGGTAGCGTTACTTAAGAATGAGCAGGGTTTTACAATAAGACCTCAATCCAAGGGATTAGAGCGTCACTATACTGTGGTGTTCCTCCCCCAAGAAGACTACAGATCAAACATCGATTCAGGAGATGATGCGATGAAAACTCGCAATAAACCCCAGAAAGAAACATTACTTGTGTCGTGTCTGTTTGCCAGTGTGTTATTGGCAACGGTCATTCCGGCGCAGGCTGCGTTCCAGCCGAGTGTTGAACGAAGTGATGGCAGTATATTATTAACCCCACACAAAACACATAATTACGTCGCAGACAGAGAGGCATTGGCTGTTGCTAGGCGTCCTGAGAAAAAAGCCAAGCCGAGGCCTGATCCAAGGGCTTTGCATGCTGCAAGTCTCAGGGGTGATCTAGCTACGGTGCAAAAACTGGTCAGAGATCGTGTGGATATTCACTATGCCAACAGTGATGGTGAAACTGCATTGCACATGGCTGCGTCCCGTGGGCACTTGCCTGTGGTCATTTTCTTAATTAGCCAGGGAGCCTATATTAATGCGCGTACTCGTGGGAATTGGATTCCACTGCACCATGCAGTGCGCTTTAATCGCCAGAGAGTGGCAAGCTATCTGCTGGCAAAAGGGGCGCCGGCTAATTTCAGAACATCGGATGGTGTTGATAGCTTGGATATTGCCCGAGCGATGGGCAATCGGAAAATGATTGATTTAGTAGGCTACTATATGCGTCGGTAACGATACATAGATAAAATATTATTTTGTTGCCTGCGCTACTATTTGCAGGGGTTTCGGCAGTTGTACCATTTCCATTAAATGTTGGTACTCTCTACGTAGTTTGTGTCGGGTTTGGAAGATAATGTCTGCTATCACAATTTAATGGGATCGGTATCACCTCGTATCTGGGTGGGAAACTGGCGTTGCGACTTGGTGATGAATTCATTCGTCGGATGCTAGTGCTGGTTTTAGTCCTGATGCTGCTTGCGAATGTACTCGAGCTATTTGTAGGCCAAGCCTGATTCATTGTCCTTATTGATATAAAGGGATGGGCTGGATTGAGCCTTTGCGTTTAATCCGCACACTACCGTCCGCTGAAGGATTACCCCCCGCCGCAGAGCGGAGCAGATTGTTCAACAAGGGCGGAACGCCCGGTTTAGCTTTGGCCAGTACATCGGCCTGATATTGCCATTGGCTGTTAATGCTGGTTGTGCCATTCAGCGCCAGCGGTGCGTCGGTAGATTCAATATCGGCGGTAATGGTGTCATCCTGTGAGTGGATGTCTGCGCGATAATTACCGGGCGCTAAGCGAATCGGAAAAGTCAGCGTCCCCTGAGTCCAGTTGAGTACACCATTAATGACCGGAAATTCGGCAGGGCTCAGCTCTGCGTCATTGATCAATCCCTGAAACTTGCCACCCACCTTCGCCATTGGCTGAATGCGTGTGATCAGGCTGGCATCGGCTTCAAACTTGACATCAGTCAGGCGTATCGTGCGGTCGTAAGCGTAGGCGGCTAAACCAGCAGCAGTTAGCTGCGCACCGTCTATGTTGACATCCGATACCAACGATAAACTGGTCAGACTCTTTAGTGGGCGCACCTTCCAGTTCACTTCACCCAAATCAAAGCCATTAATCTGAAGGTTTCTGGCTGCCCCATTCCAAATAGTGCCACTACCACCGGAGATCACAATGTTCGGTGCAGCTTGTTGAATATAAGGGGCGACAAATGCGGTTGGTGTTAGCCAGATTGCAGTGATGATGAACGTGACTAAGCCCAGCAGAATGAGTTTAAAAATCTTCACTGTGCCTCCAGTGTCAGGCTAACATTCACCTTGCCAGCGTCCTTGGTGGGTTTGATGGATAATGCTTTTACAGCCAGTCCGTATTTGGTTTCAATATCAAACAGGAAGCGCATGACATTATCGGCTTCTGCGCCACGCAGGTTTAGTTTAACAGTACGGCTATTTGGCGCACTCATCACGCCTAGCGCGGTGCGCAGTCGCCAAGTTCTCAAGGCACTTTCTACTTTTTGTTGAGGGTTGCCCTTATTGACAGATTTATGGCTGCCTGAGTGTTTTTTCAGCGTTTTGATTTCGGCACTTTGCTGACGCATTCGCTCCAAAATAGCGGTACGGTCTTTGATTTGCTCATCCAATACACCGTGCTTTTTTATCATGGGTTGCAACAGCAGTAACCATAATAACAGCAGGGGCACTACTATCGCACCAATGGTAACGATGGTTTTCTCGCGGGAGCTGAGCATCATAAACCATTGCTTCATTTTGCCTCCCGAAGAGTGAGCGTTGAGGCAACATTATTTGCAGTGGTCTTCGAGGAGCCAATAGTGACATCAAGCTGGCGCTTTGCTGCGGCTTGTTTAAATTGATCTAACATACCGATGTTTGGCGTTTCGACCTTAATGCTCAGATTATTACGCTTAAACATCATTTCCTTAATGTTCATTTTGGGAAACTGCTTCAGTAGCGGCGCAGCAAGGGCAATGGCTGGCAACGGTGAAATACTGGAGTCACTTAAACCGCCTTGTAGCTGCGCGACCAAACTGGACATGGAAGACATTTGACTATCAGGATCATTCAGTTTGCCACCCGGAATAGTGCTACGGTAAATCTTATTAATTTCCGCTTCGAGTGCATCCAGCTTGTTCTGTGCCTGATTATTTTGCCACATGAACATTCCGAGCCATGTGAGTAATAGCAAGCCGCCGATAGCCGCAACGGGTTTCCAGGGAGTCCAGTTAATGTTCTTGAGCGCACTTTCACCCCGGCTGTAGTTATTCAGTAAGTTCAGCTCAAGTGTGGGTTGAATGTCCGAGTAACGAACCAGTGTATGTGCTGTCCCCGCGCGAATATCAATATCTTGTCCGTGCAACAGGCGTGTGATGCGGAGGCTGTCACCACTGACATAAAGTGCTTCGGGGGGATTTTCTTCCAATTCTGAAGGCAGGATGTAATCCAATACATCTAAGGCGCACGCAAAGCCACCAAAGGTCGTTTGGCGCACTTGAGCTTCGTCTTCACCGACATAAACGAACCAGCCTTGTTGCTCCACCGGAAGTGAGAAAATTGCCGGGAGTATGTAATGGGCGCTAATGTCGTGAGATTTTAGAAAATCAACCCAGAAGGCAAGTCGCTCGCGCTTGATAACCGCTGCCTTAACCGTTGCATCATCTGCTTCCCGATAGGCGCTAAAGTGCAGATTGTCGATGTCCTCTGCCAGAGATTCTTCCAGCGCAAACGGTAATGCCTGAAGCATTTGTTTTTTGCTCTTGCTGGGTATGAGCGTTTCAGCCAACGAGACTTCAGTATTCGGGATTAATAAAACAACTTTATTGCCACGCTGCTGCTTGCGGATGCTGTCCCAATCGGCACTGGCAAAGCTCGCTTCTGTATTTTTATTGCTGATGGTCGCACAAAGAGGTTCGGCATCCGGTGTCGTGAGTTTGATGATAAGAAGCTGCATTATTCTTTTGCTTTGACAATTTGTTGGTTGCTGAAGTCCCTGGAAACAACGGTAACTTTACCATCTTTTCGATGCAGAATACTATTGATATACAGGCGGGCGGTGCCTATGTTGATTTCACCTTGCAAAAGAAAATAGTCAGTGGTGGCCGACAAAAATTGTTGGTAGACTTCTGGTGAATCGCCTTCGGTAGCACTGCGAACGACCTCCAACTCCATGAAGTCATTGAGTCCCTGAAATGGATTTTCATCGCGTACAGAGATGATGTTTTCGGCAGCTTCTGGCGTGAAGCCTAGCGCCTGAAATACTTCCATGCTGGCGGTATTTACATTAACGGCTGTGTACTCAGGTAATACACAAATATAGGGGCGCAGTAGCTCGAATGCTTCTTTATCAATGCCTTTAAGCAGGCGCAGCTCAGTTTCATTGACTAGCAAACTGTCGGCGGCATTATAGGGTGGGTCTAGGGTTTGGTAATAATCAGACTCTGCGCCAGTCTCGGAGGTATTGGAGTCCCCGTCAATCCAGTCCGTGACCATGTCGGCGAAGTTTCTTGCAGGGCCGATTTTTTCCTCTGTATCAATGGTTTGCAGGAGTTTCTCGGTACGAAGTTTGGCAATAATATAACGGTTTTGATCCGCCCGGATGCGTCGCTCTTCTTCGGTTAGCGGTGCTCGTGTACTTTCTTCATCCTCATCTTCTGTAATCGGGCGTTCCGGTGGGTATAGGTTGTTGAGATTCAGTCTCGCCTGTAAATCAAATAAACGACCAGTCATGACCCCACCTGGAATCGGGATGGGTGGGATTTCTGTGGCCCATGCTTCGGTTAGGTCGTCCGTATCCGGCGAATCCTCCGCATCTTTGTTCAGTATGGTTCGCGCCCAGTCTTCTAAGCCAGTGGCATAAGGGTAAATCTGCTCCAGATTGCTAATGTTCACGGCCAGGCGGGTGTGTAATTGCTGTCGGAACATAATGTTGACGGCAATGCCCATTGCGATACTCATAATGACCAGTGCAATCAGCAAGGCTGCACCACGCTGTTTAGTGGGTGCTGTCGGAAAACTTCGCCTTTGCCGCAGTGGGCTGTGATGACTAGACATCAGGGCTTGATCGGGCTAAGGCGTTTGCTCAAGCGGGTCACTTTTTCCTCAGAACCGATGAGTTTGTATTCGTAGATTGTCATATAAGCCATCACTGCCTGCACATAATTGCGGGTTTCATTGAATGGGATGCTCTCTACCCAGCGGGCTGCTTCCAGCTCATAATCCGGTGCCCACTTTGGGATGCGGTGTGGGCCGGCATTGTATGAGGCGGTTGCCAGTGCATAGTTGCCATTGAATTTTTTCAGCAATGTTTGTAGGTATTTGGTGCCGAGGCGGATATTAGTGGTAGGGTCAAATGTGTCGGTTTTACTAAGTCGCCTCATCCCCAAGCTGCGTGCAACTTGTTTAGCGGTTGATGGGATCAACTGCATCAGCCCCTGTGCCTTGGCGTGGGATACAATGCTCGGATCGAAGGCACTTTCTCTGCGCGCAACGCCATAAACCAAAGCGGGGTGAACACCTAGTTCTTCCGCAGCTTTGCGAATAATCTCCTCATAAGCCATTGGGAAGCGCAACTCCACCTGATTCCAGTCTTTGGTCTTGGAAATGGTCAGGATGGCGGTGAAATGGTGATGATATTGCTGGGCCAGTTTGGCCGCTGCCAGCATTTGTTCTTTATTGCGATTGTTCAGGGCAAAAAACCACTCTGCGCGACCTTCTGCTTTCATATCAACCGCTAATAACTCAAGTGCCCGTTGGATTGCGGGTTCCTTTTCCAAGGCGGGAATGAGTTGGTCAATATCGAGTGCTGGTTGTTCTAAAACAGAATAGGGCAGTCCCAAGTGGTCGGCGGCTAAAAAGCCATAAAAAGAGGCGTTGTGACTGAGTGATTTATAAAGCTCCAATGCCTCGTTATTTTGTTTGGTGGCTTCCAACGCTCTGGCACGCCAGTACTTCCAGTTGCTTGCGTTCTGTTCGTCCTTGGGCAGCGCGGCAATGGCATCTAGCAAGGTTTTCCAGTCCCCCTCGCGCAATGCAATCCGCGCCAACCATTCATTGGCTTTGACATCACGATACTCTTCTGGAATTGAGGCCAAGGCAATTAGCGCATGAGACTCGTGATCCAAGGCATCGCGTACCGCAATATAACGACTAATTTCTGCTTGTTGCGCGGTGTCAAATTCATAGTTTTTCAATGCAGTTTTAAATTGCGCTTTGGCTGCATCCGTATCCTTGCGGGCGATGCGCTTAATTGCATAAGCCACAACATCACGGCTGCGCGCATTGTCATCCGCAAGAATAGCTTTTTTGAGTGCTTTCTGGGGTTTGCGTCGTGCCAGAACCCAAATATTAACCAATGCCTGATCTTTTTTGCTCAAGTTTTTGGATAAGCTTTTTGCCAGGCTAGTGGCGCCCCGATGCATGGCGAGCTTAATGCGCCGCCAATAGTCCTTATCGCTCAGTTGTTTGTTGTTCTTTAGTAGTCGGAATAAACCATCACATTGCTTGGGGCGATCCCGACCCGACATCCAAATTGCCTTGCCATCTGCCAGTGCTTGTGTGGTGTCCCCCAGCTCTATGCGTGCCTGAATGTGTAAGCACCTCGCTTTGATGCTGTTGTCACCTTGCTGGAGTAAGGTGAAAGTCTGCCCCCACTGAGCTTCTTGGTTATAACGCTCCATCAGGTGTACTTTGAGCTTGCTGCTCAGTGGTGAGTCGGCATAATCCCGAATGAATGCTTCAATACTTTGAGTTGAAGTACCGGGCAGGTTATGAACAATCCGTTCATATTCCAGATAAGGGTAAAGCGGGTAGTCTTTAAGCACTGCAATATTTGCAGACTTGCCCGCCTTAACTTTTGCATAGAGCGTTTTAAACTGTTCGCGTTCCTGCTCCCCAGCGAAAGAAAGTGGCCCTGTACATAATGCGAGTAACAGCAAGGTATAACGAATGAGAGGCATTTGACACCTTAGATTTTTATAATAATTCCCGTCGCTATCATCTCACTTTGCGTCATAGCGGTGCAATGTTTGAAGATTACAAATTAGCCAGTGCTGACAAGTAGCGTTGGTAGCGGCTCTTTGAGATATTCCCGTCTTCTACAGACTGTCGGATGGCACATTGCGGCTCATGGTTATGCGTACAATTGCTAAACTTGCAGTTGTTAAAATAGGGCCTAAACTCCCGATAACCATTGGCAAGCTTCACGGGGTCAAGATTATCAGGCATATAATCGCGCACGCCCGGCGAGTCGATGAGGTAACTATCGTCGCCGAGTTCGTATAAATCAGCCGTAGTTGTGGTATGCCGACCCTCGCCAGAATCAGAAATTTCCGCTGTGAGAATGTGTGCCTTGGGAATGATCTGGTTGGCAATAGAGGATTTTCCAACGCCAGAACGCCCCAGCAAAATGTTCGTTTTACCTTTTATCAATTCTTTTAGTTGGGCAATACCTTCGCCGCTATTGGCATTGACGTGGAGCACTGGATAGTCGATGTTCTCATATTCACTGAGCGCCTCCCAGTCGGATGTTTTCGCGTATTGCTCGGCAAGGTCGTGCTTATTAATAACAATCACTACCTCGGCATTGAGTAGCTCGGCGGCGATAATGTAGCGATCCACCAAATCCCAAAAAGGTTCGGGCAGCCACGCACTGACAATAATAAGCTGATCAACATTGGCGGCAATCGTGCGGGGCTTGCCACGGTAGGTTGTGCGGGTAATGGCGTTTTTACGCTGATGAATGTTGTCGATACGGGCGGTACCGGTTGGGTTACTTTGCCAGTCTACCCAGTCGCCGCAAGCAACATTTTCGAGTTTACGTTTCGGGGTGCATCGGATATCAGTGTTATCCTCGCAACGCACCAACACTTGCGCACCAAACCGGGTAATGACCCGGCCAGTGCCCTTTACGGTGTTATGAGTATCGGTACTCATGTGAGCCGATAACTATGATGCATGGTGGTTCAATGGCATGTTATTCCCCATTAGCCGGAAATGCGTAGTATTGCTTGTTTAAGTAAGCCACCACGTCGTGAATCTCGGTATCAAACCAATTCGTGTTCAGGTTGGAGTCGCACAGTCTAACCTGTGCATCCAATGCTTTTAAATTCTTTACCTTACGGTCAGCGGCGGTGAATACCTCCGTACCGTGGCATGACAGGCATTCTGAGGCGGTGAACAGCTTTTCACCATTGGTGACGTCACCTGCGGCGAAGCTGCTTCCCATAAGGGCAAGTGTAGCGGCGGCTATTATTTTACGGAACATTATTTTCTCCCAATTAAATATCATCCAGCCGCCTTATTGCCATTATCACAAAGTCATTAGACTCATTGCCTTCTTAAATGGGCGATGCGAATTGAAGCAGGTGGATGCGAATCATAAAACGCGGAATAAAGAGGGTCAGGCGTCAGCGTACCCGCGTTCTTCTTGTACAGACCGACAAGTGCACTAATGAGTTCCTCAGCACTTGACTCTTTCGCGGCGAAGGCATCGGCTTCAAACTCATGTTTGCGCGACCACCATGACATGACAGGCCCAATAAAAAAAGTGAATACAGGACTAACGAGCAGAAACAGGAGCAAGGCCATGTGAGTTGTCTGATTTTGTATGCCCAATTGCAGGTAAAACCAGTCTTGTTTCATCAAAAACGCCAGAATAGCGAAGCCAATAAGGGTGCTGGCCATCGACACAATCATGCCTTTGAGTACATGCTTATGTTTGAAGTGCCCCAGCTCATGCGCCAGCACAGCTTCGATTTGTGTGGGCGTGAGCTGTTTGAGCAAGGTGTCAAAAAACACAATGCGTTTCGTTTTGCCAAAGCCGGTAAAATAAGCGTTACCGTGACTGGAGCGGCGCGATCCATCCATCATAAACACACCATTTGAATTGAAACCGTTGCGATTTAATAGCGTGGTAATACGATCCAACACTTCACCTTCTTCAAGTGGGGTAAATTTATTGAAAATCGGCGCGATAAATTTGGGATAAGCCCACATCATGATGATGGAAAATGCGGTAATCGCCATCCACGCATACAGCCACCACAGTGAACCGGCACTATTCATAAGCCATAGCACCAGCATAATAATGGGTACACCAATCACTAGCGACAGTGCGGCACTTTTCAGCATGTCGATAAAGAAGGTTTTTAGGGTGAGTTTGTTAAAGCCAAACTTTTCTTCGATCACAAATGCACGATACAAAGATGCAGGCATATCAATAATGCTGGAAATAAGCAGAAAGCTGATGATGACCGCCGTACCTTTGGTCAGCTCACTCAGCCCATGATTGGCCCACAAATTATCCAGCCACTGCAAGCCACCACCAATTGTCCACATCAACAGCACTAGGGTACTTAATATCAGTTCCTTACGACCAAACTTCCCCTTGGTTGCCGTATAGTCTGCCGCTTTTTGATGTTCGTCTAATGTAACGGATGCCTTAAACTCTTCTGGCACAGCCGGACGGTGCTCCATGACGTGTTTGGTCTGGCGCAGAGACAGCCAAAGCTGTGTGCCGACAGTGGCGATAATTGCTAAGATAAATATCAACGTAAAGATGGGCATTTGTTAAGATAGATCCTGAATTTAAATTGAGACGAAAGTATAAACCATGTGCGTAGACAACAATAATTTAATCTGGATTGATCTGGAAATGACCGGACTGGATACGGTGAATGACCAAATCATCGAAATCGCCACTGTGGTGACGGATAAGGATTTGAATATCTTGGCGGAGGGGCCGGTGTTGGCAATACATCAATCCGATGAAATTATGGCGGGCATGGATGCTTGGAATCAAAAGCAACATGGCGGTTCCGGACTGATTGAGCGGGTAAAAAATAGCCGTGTGACAGAAGAAATGGCGGAGGCGGAAACCATTGATTTTCTGAGTCAGTACGTTGATGCCGGAAAGTCGCCGATGTGTGGCAATAGCATTTGTCAGGATCGTCGTTTTATGGCGCGTTGTATGCCGAAGCTGGAAGCCTTTTTTCACTACCGGAATTTGGATGTCAGCACCTTAAAAGAATTGGCAACTCGTTGGCGTCCGGAAGTTGTCAAGGGGCTTGAAAAGAAAGGTGCACATTTGGCACTGGATGATGTGCTGGAGTCGATTGAAGAATTACGTTATTACCGCCAAGAGATTATGTCGATCTAATGTTAGTTTTTTCCAATATCTCCATTCGGCGTGGTGGGCGGGAGCTGATTGGTGACAGTAGCTTTAGTATCCATCCCGGACAAAAAGCGGGTTTGACGGGGGCCAATGGCACAGGTAAATCGACCTTGTTTGCACTGATTATGGGGGAGTTGTCACTGGAAGCCGGGCAATTCAGTATGCCGCCAAACTGGGTGCTGGCGCATGTGGCTCAGCATACGCCGTCCAGTGAAAAGACTGCATTGGAGTATGCCCTGGAAGGTGATGCAGAGTTTGCCTCCCTGCAACAGCAGATGAAAACGGCTGAAGGTGAACACCTGGCTGGTTTGTTGGCACAGTTGGAAGCCATTGATGGCTATACCACAGAAAGTCGGGCGGCCGCTTTATTGCAGGGCTTGGGGTTTAGTAATGAACAGATTAGCCATCCGCTCAGCAGCTTCTCTGGCGGTTGGCGGATGCGCCTGAATTTGGCACAGGCTTTGATGTGTCGCTCTGATTTGTTGCTACTGGATGAGCCAACCAATCATTTGGACTTGGACGCAGTGATTTGGCTACAGCAATGGCTGATTCAATATCCGGGGACGCTAATTTTGATCTCGCATGATCGTGAGTTTCTTGATGCCGTCACCACGCATACGATTCATGTTGAACAGCAATGTGCCACGTTATACACCGGCAATTATTCGGCATTTGAAAAGCTGCGAGCGGAGAGGTTGGCACAGCAGCAAAGCACCTACGAAAAGCAGCAACGGGAAGTGGCGCACATTCGCAAATATGTCGATCGCTTTCGGGCGCAGGCCACCAAGGCACGGCAGGCACAAAGCCGGCTGAAAGCGTTGGAACGTATGGAACTGGTGGCACAGGCACATATTTATTCACCGTTTAAATTCAGCTTTTTGGAGCCGCGTAAACTACCGGATCGTCTGTTAAATATTACCGAAGCTTCCATTGGTTACGATGGTGTGCCGATTATAGAAAAGGTCGATTTTCAACTCATGCCGGGGCAGCGTATCGGTCTGATTGGCCCTAATGGTGCGGGTAAATCTACACTGATTAAATGTCTGGCTGGCGAGTTGCCAGTATTGGCGGGTGAGTTGTGGGGAGCGCAAGATTTACACATTGGTTATTTTGCCCAGCATCAGGTTGAGCAGTTGCATATCGACCAAACGCCGCTACAGCACATGCGTAAGCTGGATAAGGAAGCCCGCGAACAGGACTTGCGAAATTACTTAGGAGGCTTTGGTTTTCAGGGTGAGCGGGTTGATGAGGCCGTTGAGCCATTTTCCGGTGGTGAAAAAGCCCGACTGGTGCTGGCGTTATTGGTCTACCAACGCCCGAATTTATTACTATTAGACGAACCGACAAATCATCTGGACTTGGATATGCGCCATGCGTTGAGTATGGCCTTGCAGGACTTTACCGGAGCGATGGTCATTGTTTCACATGATCGTCACTTGTTGAAATCGGTGACGGATGAATATGTGATTGTGGAGGGTGGTGCGGCCAGACCTTTCGATGGTGATTTAGAAGACTATTCGCAGTGGTTAAAAACACGGGAGCAGGCTCAGGTAAGTGCGCTGGGTGCGACAAATAAGCCTACGAGTCGTAAGGATAAGCGCAAACAGGAAGCGGAGCAGCGCAAACAGTTGCAGCCTCTGAAACGTGTGATGGAGCAACATGAAAAAACGCTGGATAAGTTAATGGCGCAGTCGGCAGCGCTTGAAAAACAGTTGGCGAACCCTGATATCTACGCAGAGGAGAATAAAAATACGCTGAAAGAGCTGCTGCTGAAAAAACGGGATGTTGATGCCAGTGTTGAGGAAGCAGAGCTGGCGTGGATGGAAGCGTCAGAAGCGTATGAATCAGCCCATAGTTAATATTTTTTCATTAAGTTGCTGGATTTTCGGGTTATAATCCGATAACTACAATAAAATATTTTGTCATTTTTAGGAGAGTGAAATATGAGTTTTTTGGATGCTGGCACTGGCCAGATTGTTGCTAATGCCGCTGAGAGTGAGCGCGCGGCGTTTATCAAGCGCACGTATATGCACCTGGGCGGCGCGATTGCGGCGTACGCTGTGGTTGTTGCTTTGTTTATTCAAAGTGGAATTGCTAATGCCTTTATGGGATTTTTAGCGGGTTCATCGTGGATGTGGCTGCTGGTTATGGGGGCCTACATGGGGATCTCAATGCTGGCTGACAACTGGGCACATTCTGGTGTTTCCAGAGAGCGTCAGTACATGGGCTTAGGGCTGTATATTGTTGCGTTCGCCTTCCTTTCTACATTGCCAATTACACGCGCCTTGTATATGGATCCTAATATCCTGATGCATGCCACTCTAGTGACGGCTGCGTTGGTTGCTGGTCTGACTTTTACCGCGTTTTCAACCAAGATCAACTTCTCATTTATGGGACGTTTCCTGATGATCGCTGGCTTTGTGGCGATGGGCATCATTGTTGCATCAATCCTGTTTGGCTTCTCACTGGGTCTGTGGTTTATGGGTGCAATGATCATTTTTGCGGCGGCGACTGTGCTGTACAGTACTTCTAACATCATTCATGAGTATCACACAGATCAGCATGTTGCAGCGTCTCTGTCTCTGTTCTCAAGTGTGGGTCTGTTGTTCTGGTATGTACTCCAGTTCCTGATGGCGTTTATGGGCGATGACTAATTAAAGTCCCTGATTGCATATCGGCAATGTAGTGTTGCCGATCGCTGTATAGAAAAAGCCCCGCACTTTTTACGTCGCGGGGCTTTTTTTGTGCTGGGCACGATTTACTTCTCAGTGCAGTTTTCAATGACTTCGCCCGATGTGCCATCGGCCTTGTGGTGCAGCAACATACCTTCGGAGCCGGAACCAGTGCCTTTGGTCCACCACTCCAATCCCTCACCAACATAACGCGCACCACTGCCAGAAACGGCGACACTCATGTTATAAGTGCGATCTTTATATGTAACCGTGGATGTGCTGTCAGAGGGGTAAGTCGCAACAACCACCTCACCACTTTTGCACTGATAGCTGTATTTGGTGGAAGTACTGGCTTCTTCTTTGGGTTGTGATGCGTTATCACAGGAAGAGATGAGTAGAGCTGAAGAAAGTGCCAGCAAAGGGATAACGATTTTCATGTGAATCTCCGTGTCAGTTTGTCAGGGAAGGGGCGATTACCGCCCCCGCTATATCTTTCTGTAAGAGTGAAATGAGGTGTATGAGTTCCCGCATCGTCCGAATCTAATAAAACCAATTTAGTGGCAGCCGACTTGTCGAGCGTGCAACGTATCTGATGGTGCGTCTTCCAATAATAGTGATGAGGCACGCACGGGATAAGAAGCTGTTTACGATCCTTCGTACTACTGATTGATATACATCACTGGCGCACGGTATTCCGAAGCGGAGGTGGGAATGGCCAGTCCTTCAATGAGGAGCTCATCGGGCACTTTTGGCGTAGTAACTAGTAAGTACAGGCGTTGGGATGCGCGGGTCATGGCCATATACAACAAATGCGTATGGCTGGCTTTCAAGCTGTGGCGTTCCCGCTCACTTATACGTGGATCCTGTTCGGATTCCAGCAGTTTTTCCAGTCCGGTAATGAACACAATTTTGCTTTCCAATCCTGTTGCAGTTTCCAGATCACACAGTTTCAAGCTGTCATCATCCGCAATCATGCTTCCGGTGAGCGCGGTTGTATTGATGCTCAACGACTGGCGCAGCTCCTGTGCCAGAAAGCGGGTGTTTTGCTTGTCTGTGGTGAGTACCAGAATATCGCTTGCGGAGTGACCCCGCTTAATAAGGTGGTTGATTTCACTAAAGAGGCGATTCTTTTGGTCTTCTTTGCTAGGGAAGTGCAGCAGCTGGGGGTGGTCTTCCGGTGGAATTGGCTCAATGTGATTAATAGAGTACAGTGGGTAGTTTGGCTGTTCCATCAGTCGGTGTAGACGGAAGTGATCCGCCATACGGGCAATTGCCAGAGAGCAGCGGTAGCTTTTATTCAGGCGGATGCTCCGGCCACGAAAGTCCAGTCCGGTTGCTTTCCAGTCCAAGCTGCGGCTATAAAAGTTCTGATCCCCATCCGATGTTAAAAACAGCTGGGCATTGGGGCTCATGGCACGCTTGATGACTTTCATCCACACTGGAGTAAAGTACTGAGCCTCATCAATTAATACATGCTGAAGTGGCTCGAAGGTTTGACCTTCCTCAAAGGCTTGTAGCAGGAAGGCAGGGGCATCGGCCCATAAATAGCAATTTCGTTCCCGTAAGTGGGTGTCAATTTCAACCATGGCTTGCCAGACTCGTTTTCTGACAGGGTTGGATAGTGCCAGACTATGACTGGAGCGTAGGGTACTCAGGTATTCCGTCTCGCTGGAAATCATGCGATCTTTGATGAAGTTAACTTCATAGATCAGGCCATAGCGAGTAAGATCCGAGTCTTCAAAGTGACGTTTGATCATCAGATCAAACAACTCAGTCTCCTGATCTTCAAAGACAAACCGCCGTGTTCCTCCCAGTGTTTTACGACACCACTCCATAAAGGGGTGGCATTGAATATTATTAAAATCACCAATTTGTCGCTTGAGTTGATTACTGAGTGCTTTATTGTGGCTGAGTACCAAAATTTTAGATTGAGGATGTCTCTTGGCCAGCAGAGCTGCTCTTTTAGCCAGAATCAAACTCTTGCCACTACCGGCCACCCCCTGAACTAGCCAGCAGCTAAAGGGGTGTTGGTGTGTTGTGTCGTAGGCGCGCAGCCCGGCGGTAAGGGCTTTTTCCTGCACCTCATCAAGTAGTGTCGGAACCGGACTATCCAGCTTGTTGGTTTGTTTTTCGGTGGTAATGGTTAGCTCTGGATTGAAGCGGCCATGTATGACCTTGGTGACTTGCTCAGAGGTGGCAATACCCATACAGCGCTCCAATATGAGTGGCATTGCGTCATCCAGCAACAATGCGCTACCAATGGCCAGTAAACCTTGATGTTTTAGATAGACCGTTTGTTTTTCGGCAAGATTACCAGGCAGTAGCAATATAATAGGCAGGAGTTGGTGAATATGCTCCTTAAACGAGTCAGGCAGCAGGGCATTCCTTTCCATCACTAGCTCAAAAACAAGCGGGTGGCATTGTAATAACTGCTGATCCATTTGTCGGTCGAGGCTGATAGCACCTTCTGGCAGTGTGGCAATGAGTATCGATCTATTTTCAAAAGTCACCCAATACCGCAGTCCGGTTGTACCAATATCGGCGGAGAGCTGTTGCCAGGATTTATACTCAGGCGGGAGCTGGCGAATACATTCATGCAGCTCGGTGCCGGGGGAGCTGGCAGCCAGTGAATCTTCTGGTATTATCTGTGCCATATTTGGGTAGAATCCTACGCGGCATTTGCCGGATATTTATACTTTTAAGTGGTTTACTCAAAACCTCGTTATGGCTAAATTTTAGCACAAAGGTAACGTGGGGTTGTATTTCAAATTTCTTTTAGGGTTGGTAACCCTAGACTAACGGTGCGTCAAATTATGGCTATCTATGCAATAGGCGATGTCCAGGGATGTTTTGGTGCATTGCAACGCCTCATTGAAAAAACGGGTTTTACGCCTGAAAATGACAAGCTCTGGTTTGTTGGTGATTTGGTTTGTCGAGGGTCGGAGTCTCTTGAAACGCTGCGTTATATCAAAAACTTGGGTGACGCTGCCGTTGTTGTGTTGGGCAATCACGACATCAGCCTGATTGCTGCACATTATCGAGTCCTCAAGCCTCACCCGACGCTTAAAAAAATAATGAAAGCGGATGATAGAGAAGAACTCATTGATTGGTTGCGGACAAAGCCAATCCTTCATGTGGATCAGGAATTCGGCTGGGCGATGGCTCATGCGGGGATTTATCCGCACTGGAATTTGAGCCAAGCGCAGAGTTTTGCCAAAGAGGTCGAGATTCCATTGCGAGGCTTGACAGCACAACGTTGGCTGAAAGAGATTTATGGCAATACACCTAACCAGTGGAGCGACTCGCTGCGGTCTTATGATCGACACCGCTTTATTGTCAACGCGTTTACCCGTATGAGGGGGTGCAATGCGGATGGCTCATTAAATTTTAGTGTCAACGGGACGGTAAAGGAGCACCAATCAAAAGGGTTGTATCCCTGGTTTAATTTACCGAGTCGGGTGCTGTTGCCTGTCAATGTCGTCTTCGGGCATTGGGCGGCGCTTGGTTTTCACGATAATCGTCAGGTTCTGGCTTTGGACACGGGTTGTGTGTGGGGGCGAACACTTACAGCGGTGCGCCTTGATGCTGACATCATCCAGCCAATTCAGGTTTCTTGTCAGTAGGTTTTTATGAAAAAGCCAGCGAGTGCCCTTGGGATTTTTTCTTGGTTAGCGAAAGGCAAGCCACCGCTTGACGATGCCCCGACCGAGGCTGTGGACAAGGGCGAGGACTGCAAGGGTCAAAACACTACTGCGAGAAAGGATGTTGTGGAAAAAACCAATGTCACCGTAATATCATCGAATGGCAGTATCAAGGTCTATGTCCGTGATGTTGAGTACAATTTACGCTTGATGAAGCCTGCGCACGGTGTAGGTATCTCCGAGTTAAAGCGCTCCCTTGAGCGTAATCGTGAAATGATGGACCAAAGCTTCCAGTCGATGATGGATATTTATCGTAAATTTAGGCTGAATACCGATCCATTGGTCATTGAAACGGAAGGAGCGTATCGGACGGCAACCAAAAATGCATTGGTTGCCCGTGCAAATATTGATGTGCTGATTCCATTGATCAATATTCGTGGCGGCGATGCGGAGTATGAAGGTGCTGGTGAGGGGTTGCCAATTGAACAACATGTCGAGCAACTGCGTCGTCGGGCTGAGTTGTTGGTTGATTTTGAACTGAAGGGCAACGAAGAGCCGGTAGAGGAGGAGGGCGTACCGCTACAATCGGTGTTTATCGCTGGGGTGATAGTGGTCTTGGTGGTGATGTTTTTGTTGTTGATTTTGTAGTTCTGTGCGCGACAATTTTATCAAGATACTGCCGCCGGTTATTGATTTGTGGTTACGAGAAATTGAGAGCCACAGGGAAAAAATCAATGAGTTACGTTTACTCTAAATTGTTTGTCGTGTGTAGCGTTTGAAATCAGAAGATTGGTGGTGGCGTGGCATTCAACCGTCGGGTTTTAACCTCATACCATTTCCATTAAATATTGGTACTATCTACGCAGTTTGTGTCGGGTTTGGAAGATAATGTCTGATATCATAATTTAATGGGATTGGTATCAGTCATGCCAATGCTGCTCAATCCACTTGGTTGGTCGGACATGTCGATACCACTTTGTTGTGATGCCCGCGATTGCTTCATCTGGGTCTGGATGCCCGTGAAAAATAATGACCTTCGCTTCGGGCGGTATTTTGGCCGTTAAAAAGTAATTGAGGGGCCAAGGGTACATGCAATGATATTTAAAGCTGGGGCACCACTGCTCTGGCCAGAATTTCAACTTTCCCAGTTTATTGACTTCTGTCGACAGATAAGCCTGTTCATTGCGGTGTGTCGCTTGAATAGCAGTAAAATTACTTCTGAACTTATCCAGAATGGGCTGCAATTCGCCAATTCTAAAGCGATAAACAGATGAGTTACCGATCTTCTTGCGCTTGAGTTTTTCGTCTTTGATAATGGCAAACTCGGCGGGGAAGCTGAAAAGCTCATCAATGTTGCTTACAATCACTACGTCTAGGTCGAGGAACAGTGCTTCTCCGGTGAGCCCTCCCAGATTTTCTTGCAATGTGCTGAGTTTATTCCAACCTCTCTCAGGTGCATCAGACGGTAGATCTAACGATGGTAATGGCTGGGTATTGACCTGAGAAGTAATGCCCTCATCGTCATCTGTAAAGCAAGTCATTTGGAAAGGAATGGTCAGGTTTCTGGAAACCATGCCATACAGCTTGTTAACGTAGTCAGCGCCGTACTTATCCCCCCATTTCATACAAATAATGTTTACTGGGGAGGCTTGTGTGGCATCAGCGTGATGATTCATATCAATATGCAAATTTCTTGTCCGGTGGCCTAACGAACTCTGTTTAGATAAAAAATACTAATGCTCACAAAGAGCACTGCCGGGGCGAACGCACTTACGATGGGAGCAGCACCATAAGTACTGCCCAGCTGATTCAATACTTTATTAATCAGAAAAAATGCAATGCCTGCAAGAATTCCAATAAAAACTCGTTGCCCCGCACCACCTCGACGTTGTGAGCCAAATAAAAAAGGCATTGCCAGCAGTAACATGACCAGCGCGGATATTGGTGCGGAAAAGCGTTTCCAGTAAGCCAACTCGAATCCATCAGTTTTCAGGCCATTTAAGCGTTGGTATTCTATCAACTCTGACAGTTCGGTGATAGAAAGTTGTTCAGGCTTAACTGAGCTCATGTCAATGAGTTTGGGGTTTAGTAAGTCAGGATCAATTACCTTGTCGGTAAATGTGTTTGTGATGCCGTTATCACCAAAGGTTTTGGTAGTCATTGCGCTGACTTCCCAGCCCTTCGGTACTTTATTCACTGCTTCAATATGTGTTTGGGATTTAAGGCCACTGTAGTTTTCCCGAATGGTGTAGATATTAACATCTGACAGTTTGCTCTCAGACCATACCTGACCGATGTGAATGATTCGGTTTTGATCTTTTACCCACAGGCTGCCGCCGCTTACCATCACCATATTTTTATTACTGAGTAATGATTTAAAATTTCGTCCGGCCAAGTCCGCTTTTGGTACAACGTATTCACCAAGAAGAAACACCATGACGGCTGTAATGGCGCCAAGTTTTAATACAGAATAAATAATATTGGCGATGGAAATACCCGCAGCCCGCATGGCAATAAACTCGGAATGAGCGGCAAGGTTGCCAAGCCCTAGCAGGGTGCCAATAAGCATGGCGGTGGGAAATAATTCATACAAACGCCCCGGAATGGAGTAGCTCAGGTAGATAAGGGCCTGCAGGCTACTGTAATGCTCACCGATGTCTTCCGCTTCATTGATAAAGTCAAAAAAGATCACCAGCACGGTTAAGGCAAACCAAGCCATGATCAACCCCATAAAGGTGGACTTCCATAGATAGCGATCCAGGATACTCATTGCGATCTCCCATAGCGTCGCCATACTAGGATCAAAGCGAGAAAGATGAACGGAATATGCACCCACCATAAGCCAACGACTGATGGAATTTTGCCATCTTCCAACAAAGACTTTCCGGTGATCAGCAGATTGGCGTACAGTGCGTAGAGCAGGATACCGATGGCAAGTTTGCCAAAGCGCCCCTGTCTTGGTGTGGTGTAGCTGAGTGGAAACGCCAGTAGTGCCATGATGGGGGCGGATAGAATAACCCCGAAGCGCCAGTGAAGCTCGGCTTGTTTCTCAATGTCGCTGGTTCGGAGTAATGATAATGTTGGTTCGGCACTGAGTTCTTGGCGAGTGCTAGTCGCCAGTGCTGGAACACGAATGCCATGTTCAGAGAACGTGAACGTCGTGTAGGAGTTATCCTGCTTATTCAGGTCGTAACGGCTGCCGTTGTTAATTTGTAGTACCCGCTGCCCACTGGATTGATCGATAAATAATAATGCCTGTTCCGCCATCATCACTTGTGTCCCATGATGATTCTCGGTTTGCATAAAGAACTTTTTCATCACGACATTCTTTTCATCAAGTGTCTCAACAAAGATGGTGAACGTTTTGCCGCCGGAGCGACTATGCATAAACTCACCCACCGGGATACCGGACGACTCAGGGCGTTGCTTAATTTCGTTGGTGATACTTTGACGTGACTGCTCTAAAGAGGGCAGGGTATTTAACACTAACACTGCCAATATAATCGTTACTGGCAGCAACAGTAGGAAGATTGATTTAAAAAATTGACTGGGGCCAATGCCCGACGCGTGCAGTGCGGCGACTTCGTTGTCCCGATACATTCGGCCAAGCGCCAGCATGATACCAATCAGTAGAGCAATTGGAGCCAGCTGTATGGCGCCTTTTACCGAGCCAATAAAGACCAATATCGCCAGCACATCACTGGGCAACTGACCATCACTCACGTCACCAAGCAGGCGTGCAACGGTGTTACCCACAATGATCAACAGCAGAACCAGCAGCGTCGCAATGAACGCCTGTAGCATCTCTTTGATCAGGTAGCGATTCAGAATCATTTAATTTGCACACCGTGGCGGAGTGTCACTGATAAATATCAATGCCATCAATTTTACAGCCTTTATAGCGTTTATGCGTCCACAAGTATTGCTCTGGAAATGCGGATATCTGTTGTTCGATAATCTGGTTTATGCGCATCGTATCACGGTAAGCGTCTCCACCCGGGAAATCTTCCAGAGCGGGCATGATATGCAACGTGTAGCCGGGCTGCTCGGTTTCGCTCCGAGTACAAAATATTGGAATGACAATGGCATTCGATAATTTAGCCAGCCGTGATGTGGCTGGGTTTGTCGGCGCCTCGACCCCAAAGAACGGTACCATTAAATGATGTTTACCCCGAAAGTTTTGATCGGGGGCATACCATACAGCAGTGCCTTGCTTTAAGGTACGAACCATGTCCCGAATATTGTTTTTAGCGATGGTTTTGCCAAAATTAGCCTCACGCTGTCGGGTGCTGATTGTGTTCAGTAATGGGTTTTGGTGTGGGCGAAATACAAAACAAGAGTCAAGTCTGTCCGCGATAATACTTCCGCTAACCTCAAGACTGGTAAAGTGGCTGCTTAGAAAAATAATGGGTCGCTTTGTGGCTAGTGCGGCATCCAAGTGCATTATGCCTTCAATGTGAGAAAGGGCGATTAATGCATCACGTCTTCCCCACCAACTAAACGATGCATCCAGCAAGCCTTTAGCCAGCGAAATAAAGTGTGCTTTGCAAAGGTGTTGGCGTTCTTGCTCTGTGTACTCGGGGAATGCGATGGCAAGATTGGTCATACAAACCTGACGCCGTCGTGTCAATGAAGCATATAGTAAACGTCCGGCGGCAGAACCAATGTGCATCTGCCAACGCCACGGTAATTGGCTGATCAGCCATAAAGTGCCGATACCAATCCAGCTCGGCCAGTATTTTGGGTGCAAGTACTGAGTCATGTGATGCGGCAATTAAAACGATACTGAAGCATACACCGTCACCAATTTGAACTCTATCTTAATTGAGTGATGCTTCTCAAAGATCCATGCTTTTCTGGCGTTCGTAGTCTGCCATGATTTTTTTAACATAATCTCGGGTTTCACGATAGGGTGGAATTCCGCCATACCGTTCCACTTTACCGGGACCTGCATTATAGGCTGCCAAAGCAAACTTCGTGTTGCCATTAAATCTCTTTAACATGTGCGAAAGGTATTTAACGCCGCCACGAATGTTTTGTTCCGGGTTCCAAGGATCTTTAATGTTTAAGTGTGATGCAGTGGCTGGCATTAGCTGCATTAAACCGATAGCACCTGCCCGTGATAATGCCTTTTCGTTAAAGCAAGACTCTTGTTTAACGACTGAGTAGATCAGCGCCTCTTCGACACCATACTTTGCCGCGTAAGCACGAATGATATTTTTGTAAATCTTTCTTTGTTGGTTCATATAAGACGGGTTTGCACACTGGTAAAGCATCCTGGTGCTGCCTTTTGACTGATGGGCATACTTTTTACGTGCAGCCTGACTAGTTAATGCCTTTCGTACAGACTTGGGCTTACTGCGTGTTTTGTAGACTTTAACCAGTCGGTAACTCTTATCGTGAATCCGTTTGTCAGTCAGAATACGTTCACCGTTAGCACCGTGATAGGCATACACATCCGCAGCAACAGCGTCCGTTAAAAATAAGTGACTGCCAAGTAGTGTCGCAATAGTGGTCAGCTTGGTTAGGGATGGTTTCATGGGTAGTGACACGCATGTACTCCGGAGCTTAGCAGCCGTTATCGATATCTGGAGAGGGCCGTCGAGGCGGTGAAGCACAAACTTCCTCTATAGTTTTTATTATGCTTTGGTGGGGAAACCAAAGTGGTTATGGCAAATGAGGATAAAATGTCGGGTGAGTTTTGACCAGTACCACTTGACGGGTGGTGTCTGTCTCTAAATTTATGCCGTGTTTCTGTTTCAGGTGGAATTTACCCTGCCGGGCCAATAGTCTGGAACGGTGACCAGTATTCACATGGCTCTGGTCGGCTTTGTTTGTAGGTACTCACAAGGATGTGAGGCCTGCAATCCCTCTGGGGGTATCCGCAGATGCCCCCTTTTTAGGTGTGCCACCTACGGCGTACTGTATTGGCAGGCACCATTCTGGTACAGGTGTTGCTGACCAGATGCCGGCATGGATATGCCCCAGGTTTTTGGTAACTCTATCCGTCAAAGCTTAAAATACGCCATCATGCCATTGACAATATCGTCCCGCCAGAGCAGGCTGATCAACCCGGCCAATGCTAGCCAAGGCCCGTAAGGAATCGGTTGGCTGTCTTTTCGTTGCTGGATTTTCATCATCGTAATGCCAACAACAGCACCTAATAATGCAGAAGCAAAAATCGTGAATGGCAGAATTTGCCAGCCTCCCCATGCACCAATAGCGGCAAGGATTTTAAAGTCACCATAGCCCATGCCGTCTTTGCCGGTTACTAAACGAAATAGTTGAAATATACTCCACAGCGACATATAGCCGATAACAGCCCCAAGAACTGCACTGTGTAAGCTGACAAACATACCATTTAGGTTAAATAATAAACCTAACCACATGAGTGGCAGTGTCAGGCTGTCTGGCAGTAGCATGGTCTTTGCATCAATCATGCCTAGCGTGATCAGTGTCCAGGCGAACAGCAGCATCGCAGCCATTGGCCAGCAGTAGCCAAACTTCCACGCTATAAACATAGAAATTGCTGCTGTCAGAGCTTCGACAATAGGATATTGCTTGGAGATCTTGGTCTTACACCCTTTGCATTTGCCTCTTTGTATGAGGTAACTCAGTATCGGGATATTTTCTATAGCAGAGATCTGGTGGCCACAAGTAGGACATCTTGATCGAGGTATGAACAGATTGAACCGCTCCAGTGTTTCAGGAATGTAGTCAGGATTGTCTGCGTTCATGTGTGCTTTACATTCTGCATCCCATTCACGTTGCATCATAATGGGAATGCGATAAATGGCTGCATTTAAAAAGCTGCCAATTAATAATGAAAAAATCCCCACTACCGAAATCAAAAACCATGGGTTTTGCTCAAGGATCGCAAGTAGTTGCATGGTAAGCCCCTGTTTGACGTACTTTACGCCAGCCGTATGTTAAAGCCGTCACCAGTATAATGGCGGCAACGTCGATTGGAAATTGCGTGGTGTTAGCCCACAACCGCGCCAAGCTTAAAGATGGGAAGATACATGGCAATAACCAAGCCGCCCACAATAACACCCAAAACAGCCATGACTAATGGTTCAATCTGCTTGGATAGAGTGTCAACCAAGTCATCGACCTGTTCTTCAAAGTAGTCAGCCACTTTGTTAAGCATCTCTTCAAGGCGGCCGGATTCTTCACCGATCTTAGTCATTTGCACTACCATGCTTGGAAAGCGCTGAGTGGTTAACATGGATGTATTGAGTTGCACACCTTTGGAGATGTCATCTTTAATCTGTAACGTAGCATTTTGGTACAGGCGATTGCCGGTACTTCCCGCAACGGAATCCATCGCCTCAACCAGAGGCACACCAGCGGCGAACATCGTTGATAATGTACGGGCAAAACGCGCAACCGCAGACTTTTCGATGATAACCCCCATCACCGGTATTTTAAGAACCAGAGTATCAATAAATACATTAAATTTTTCGGAGCGTCGTTTGGCTTGAACGAATAAAACACCGACAAAGATGATAATCAGTATCGGTTGCCACCAGGAAGATTGTAGCCACTCCGATAGCTCAATAACCCACAGGGTAAAGGCGGGCAGATCTGCACCAAAGCTTTCGAAAATACTTTTAAACTGTGGAATAACCCAAATTAGCATAATGGCCGACACCACAACTGCCATGATTAATACCATGACAGGATACATCATCGCTTTTTTTACTTTTGCCTTCATGGATTCGGTTTTTTCTTTGTAGGTAGCAATTTTCTCCAGCATGTCTTCCAGTGAACCAGAGTGCTCGCCGGCTCTGACCAAGCTCACAAATAGGTCGTCAAAATGTTTAGGGTGCTTGGACAATGCTGTCGCTAAGTCGGCACCATTTTGAATATCTTGCGTAATTTCCTTGATGAGTGTTTGCACACTAGCTTTTTCGTGGCCTCGGCCGATCAGATCAAGTGACTGAACCAATGGCACACCTGAGCGCATCATGGCAGTGAGTTGGCGCGCAAAGTAAGCAATATCAGCCGGAGTGACGCCGGAACCCATTAGGGGTTTGCGTTTTGGCTTGATGTATTTTGGTTGAATCCCACGGCGGCGTAAGGTAGCCCGCAGCATATTGGCATTCATTGCCTGTTCTTCACCACGCACCTTCACGCCGGCTTTATTTTTTCCTTCCCAGACAAAAGTGGGATGTTCTTTTAGAACGGCTTTTTTGGTTTCTGTTGTCATACTCGTTAATCCTTAGTCACCCGTTCCACTTCTGCCAAAGTCACGATACCCTGACGTACTTTGTCCAAGGCTGATTGCCTTAAATCATTGATATTTTCTGATTCTGCTAATGCAGCCAATTCGAGTGCATTGCCGTTTTCCATAACCAGCTTTTCCATCGCTGGAGAAATGGGCATAACCTGATAAATACCCACACGGCCTTTGTATCCATTAGAGCACTCGCTACAGCCTACGGCCTCATAGATAGTGAGGGACTCTATTTCCTCTTCCTTAAACCCGAGGTCAATCAAAGTATCACGAGGTATATCCGCTGGTTGTTTACAGTGTTTACACAAGCGTCGTGCCAGACGCTGGGCAACAATTAAATGCACCGTTGATGCAATGTTAAATGGGGGAATGCCCATATTTAACAAGCGGGTTAGTGTTTCTGGGGCGCTGTTTGTGTGTAGTGTGGATAAAACCAGGTGGCCCGTTTGCGCCGCCTTTACCGAGATTTCAGCCGTTTCTAAATCACGAATCTCACCTACCATGATGATGTCAGGGTCTTGGCGAAGAAATGCGCGAAGAGCACTGGAGAAGGTGAGCCCCACCTTGTCATTAACATTGACCTGATTAATACCCGGCACCTGAATTTCCGCAGGATCTTCAGCGGTAGAAATGTTCTTTTCGGAAGTATTTAGCAAATTCAGGCAAGCATACAGCGTGACCGTTTTACCGCTTCCGGTTGGCCCGGTTACCAGTATCATGCCATCGGGCTTGGCAATTGCGTTGAGCAGGTCTGCTTTTTGCTTATCATCAAAACCAAGGTTATCGATACCCAATGCGGCTGTGTCAGAGTCCAGAATACGCAGGACGATCTTTTCGCCATAAAGAGTTGGCAGTGTGTTCACACGAAAGTCGATGAATTTATCTTCACCGACCTGAAAGTGAATACGCCCATCCTGAGGAATCCGCCGCTCGGAGGAGTTCAGCTCGGCCATGACTTTAATGCGTGATGTCATTTTTCGGGCGATACCTTTTGGTGGCATACTCACCACCTGTAAAATACCGTCAATACGATAACGAACACGCAAAATCTTCTCGTAAGGCTCAATATGAATATCGGATACACCTTTTTTAATCGCGTGTGAGAGTAGTTCATTGACAAACTTGGTGACATCCGTGCTTTCGTCATCCTCTTCTTCGTCGGGCTTCTGAAGCGTTTCTGTACCAACGACCAGGTCTTGGTTGTGTGCCTGTGATGTAATGGCCATCCCTGTTGCCACTTCTTCGCCACTATCTGAGCCATAAATAATTTTTCTGAGTTGATCGTGACTGACAATAACGGGCTCTGGAACCAGTTTGGTGTTTACTGTCGCATTATTGAGTTCGTTACTGTAATTCGGGTCAGAAATGGCAATAATCAGGGCGTTGCCCATGGTAAATAGTGGCACTGCCATTAGCCGCCGCATCATATCTTCTGTTATAAATTCCCTGATTTCAGCGGGGATGGCGATAGCGTCCAGATCTACAAGGCTGAGGCCAAACTCGTTACTACAGGCAGCTGCCATCTCATTTGGATCAACCAGTTGACGATCCAGCAAGTAGGTAATGATGGACTGCTTGCGTTCAGTCACATCCTTGACTGCACGGATTGCAATATCCTCATCCAGTTTGCCATCGGTGACAAATTTTTGGACGATAGTGGGCAATTTATGTGCGGTACTAGTTGGCATTTTTGATAATCTTATTTTTTTATTATTGGTTATAGCGGCCATCCTACGATGATTTGGATTAGGGTCAAAGTCTGGTCAGATAGTCGGTTGTGTGCCGCTGTATGGATAATGTTAGTATGGCAACCTTCTTTACGTTACGGACAGACATAAGTGAATGGGCGAGTCATGAAGTGTAATGTGTACATGGTTCTGATTAACGATAAAAAGCTTAGGTATCAATGGCACAGACAAGAATTATCGGCATAGATCCCGGTTCGCGCATCACGGGTATCGGCGTGATTGATAGTGATGGCCGTCACAATACGCACGTTTACAGCACTTGTGTGCGCATGGGTAAGGAATCGTTTCCTAAGCGTCTGGGGATGATTTATCGGGCTGTTACAGAGACGATTCAAACGTATCAACCGCAAGAAATGTCGATTGAGGCCGTCTTTGTTTCTAACAATCCGTCTTCTGCTTTAAAGCTGGGGCAGGCGCGGGGTGCGGCGATTTGTGCGGGGGTGATGAGTGGCATGATGGTACACGAATACAGCCCAAAAGAGGTGAAGCAATCGGTCGTCGGTAAGGGTGGCGCGGATAAGCAGCAAGTTCAGCATATGGTGAAGATTCTACTTAACTTGTCTGGTCGTCTGCAAATTGATACCTCCGATGCACTGGCCGTGGCGTTGAGCCACGCTCATTATGGTGCGTATAAATCCAAAATTGCACAAATAGCAAGAAGCTGATAACAATGCGTCCAATAATGAAACATCACGAGAGAAACGCATGATAGGAATGCTCCGAGGGAAACTGGTTTATCGTCAGGCACCAGACTTGATGCTGGATGTAAATGGCGTAGGCTATGAGCTGCAAGCATCCATGATGACATTTTATGAGCTGCCAGAATTGCATCAGGAAGTCATGCTGCATACGCACCTTATTGTGCGCGAAGATGCTCAGGTGCTTTATGCCTTCAGTTCGGTCAACGAGCGTGAATTATTTCGTACCTTATTGAAAGTGAATGGGGTCGGCCCGAAAATGGCTCTGGCAATTGTCTCTGGTATGACGGTTGGTGAGTTTGCCGAGCGGGTTCGGAGTGGTGATGTGACTGGACTCACCCGCTTACCGGGAGTAGGAAAAAAGACCGCAGAGCGTCTGATTATCGAAATGCGTGATCGCTTGGCGAAAGTCCAGCCGGATACGGAACACACAGTAGATGAACAGACAGCGCTAAATGTGCCTACTGAGCCATCTGCTAAAGTGTTGGAGGAAGAAGCGGTCAACGCTTTATTGGCATTGGGCTATAAACCCACAGAGGCTAGTCGCATGATTAGTCGTCAGGCGAATCAAGGTTTGTCCGTTGAGGTCATGATTCGTAATGCACTGAAGGATTCCTTGTCATGATGGATGATGGTGGTCGTGTGATTTCGCCGGTAGTGGGTCTGGATGAAGTAATAACAGAGGAAAAAATTCGTCCCCAATATCTGAGTGATTACATTGGGCAGCCGGTGGTGCGTGAGCAGATGGAAATTTTTATCCCTGCGGCTAAAGCACGGGGCGAAGCGCTGGATCATGTGCTGATTTTTGGCCCACCGGGGTTAGGGAAAACCACGCTGTCCCATATTATTGCCAATGAACTAAGGGCAAATCTTCGGCAGACATCCGGCCCTGTATTGGAAAAAGCTGGTGATTTAGCCGCACTACTGACCAACCTTGAGCCTCACGATGTATTGTTTGTTGATGAAATTCATCGCTTAAGCCCTGTGGTGGAAGAAATTCTTTATCCGGCAATGGAAGATTTCCAGTTGGATATTATGATTGGTGAAGGGCCAGCCGCTCGCTCGATTAAGCTGGATTTGCCACCATTTACTTTGGTGGGTGCGACCACTCGGGCAGGTTTGCTGACATCACCACTGCGGGATCGTTTTGGTATTGTCCAACGCTTGGAATTTTACAATGTACCTGACCTTCAATTTATCGTGACTCGTGCGGCGGGAATCTTGGGGGTGCAAATTGATGAAGGTGGCGCTTATGAGGTGGCGCGGCGGGCTCGTGGAACGCCCCGTATTGCCAACCGTTTACTGCGTCGTGTCAGGGATTATGCACAAGTTAAAGCCGGTGGTATGATTAACGCCGATATTGCCGACCAAGCCTTGAATATGCTCAATGTCGATCAGCAGGGCTTTGACCACATGGATCGTCGCTTGTTATTGGCAGTGTTGGAAAAGTTTGAAGGTGGCCCGGTGGGGATCGACAATATCGCCGCAGCCATTGGTGAGGAGCGCGGTACGATTGAAGACGTGTTGGAGCCGTATTTGATTCAGCAGGGTTACTTAATGCGAACCCCGCGAGGTCGGATGGCGACCCGTTTAGCGTGGGATCATTTTTCTTTGAGCATACCTGATCAAACAACCTAAGGTCTTGTTAATAAACTCCCCATAAGTAAAAAACGATAATCTGGAGAAGCTGTGTCAACCACTGAAGTCCATTCCAATGTATTCGAATTTCCGGTTCGGGTTTATTATGAAGATACCGATGCCGGTGGTGTTGTTTACCATTCCAACTATCTGAATTTTTTCGAGCGCTGTCGAACAGAGTGGTTGCGAGAACTTGGTTATGAGCAAGATACACTGCGAGCCAATGATGGCATTGTGTTTGTGGTTCGCTCGGTGGATATCGCTTATTTAAAGCCCGCATTATTTAATCAGCAACTTATGATCACGGCTGAGGTCACATCCCTGGGCGGGAGTAGTCTGGCTGTGGCACAAACGGCACTTCACGATCGCGGGTCGGGAGATGTTGAGGTGTTAGTCCGCGGCAATGTCGGCCTAGTCTGTGTTGACGTTAATCGATTTAAACCAACACGAATTCCTGAAGCAATCAGGAAATCTTTGAATACTACGGGGAAGCCTTGAATGTCATTCGATCACTCAATTCTGTCACTCATACTGAAAGCCAGTATCGTTGTTCAGGTCATCATGGGGTTATTGCTGCTGGTCTCGCTGATCTCATGGACAATCATTCTGTTTAAATCATCACAAATTGGTCGGGCACGACGTAAGCAGGAAAAGTTCGAGAAGCGCTTTTGGAGTGGCGTGTCGTTAGATAAGTTGTATGACGACCTGTCAACTAAAACCAGCAGGAGTGGCTTAGAAACCATGTTCTTCAGTGGCTACCACGAGTATCTGAGGGCGCGTCATACTGATGCTGGTTTGCAAGTACCTGCAGTTGTGGGCGCCCAGCGGGCGATGCGCGTTGCCGAGTCGCGCGAGTTAGAGAAGCTGGAAGGTCATTTATCGTTTTTGGCAACAGTTGGTTCAACCAGTCCTTATGTGGGATTATTTGGAACGGTCTGGGGGATTATGAACTCGTTTCTGTCGCTGGGACAAATGCAACAGGCATCATTGGCAGTTGTTGCGCCGGGTATTGCGGAGGCATTGATTGCAACGGCAATGGGTCTGTTTGCGGCGATTCCGGCGGTTATTGCCTACAACAAGTTTGGTGATGGTGTGGATCGGGTTGCGGCGAGTTATGAAAACTTTCGAGAAGAGTTCACTACCTTGCTGGAACGTCACAGTAATCGTTCCGGAGCATAACCATGACGCGTCGTAAACGGGGCGGAAGGCGCTCAATGGCCGATATGAATGTGGTTCCCTATATTGATGTGATGCTGGTATTACTGGTGATCTTTATGGTGACAGCGCCGATGATGCAAACTGGCGTAGAGCTTAATTTGCCAAATGCTGATACCGCGCCGCTTGTGAACGACAGCGACAGCAGTGCGATGGTGATTTCTGTGGATGATACCGGTCAATACTTTGTGGCTGGGAGTGACCCATTGGACATTGAAGCGTTGCGTGATTTGATCAATCGTGAGCTCAGTCGTTCAAAAACCAAGCCGATTTATATTCGTGCCGATGAGCAAGTTGTCTATCGCTATTTGATACAGGCGGTGGCTGTTGCGCAGCAGGCGGGTGCCAGTAATGTTGGCCTAGTGACTGATCCAGAAGCACTCCAGAGCAAATGATGGGAACCATATTCAGGCATCCACTGGCGTTTTTACTGGCTGTGCTTTTGCATGTGCTAGTAGCCTTGCTTTTTGTGGTGAGCTTTGATTTTCATCTTATCGAAAATTCTGCGGGTAAGCCGTCACCAATCAAGGTAATGCTGAGTACTCAGCTAATGGATGAATTACCCTTGGAACCAGCATCGACCACTAAAGATGTGTCCTCGCAAGCGGAGGAGATTGTTCGTCGGGTTGAACAAGAAAAGCGTGAAAAAGAACAAGCTGCAAGGGCTGAGGAAGCCCGTTTAGCGAAGGAGGCAGCCGAAAAAGCATCTAAAGAAGCGGCGGCAAAAGCAGCGGCGGAGAAGGCGCGTCAACAAAAAATTGCTGAAGCGGCAAAACGTGCCGCAGCAGCGTCGGCAGCTTTAGCGGCCAAGAGAGCCGAGGAGGCCCGAAAAGCAGCACAAGCCAGAAAAGTGAAAGAAGCCGCATGGGCAAAAGCGGCGGTAGAGGAGAAAGCTCGCAGGGAAAAAGCAGAGGCCGAGGCAAAGCGCCAAAAAGAGATTGCAGCAGCTAAGGCCCGCGCCGAGGCGATTAAACGTCGCCAAGAGAAAGAAGCGGCAATGGCCAAGGCGAAGGCTGAGAAGGAAGCGGAAGCATTACGGGCAAAGCGGCAAAGAGAAAAGCAGGCTAGGATTGCCAAGCAAAAAGCCGAACAAGAGGCGCGTGAGAAGGAGGCTGAGCGCAAACGTGCCGAAGCGGAGCGGGTGCGTCGGGAAAAAGAAGCTAAGGCGGAGCGTGAGCGCTTGGAAAAGGAAAAAGCAGAGAAAGCATTAATTGCGAAACGACGCGCAAAGTTTGAAGCAAAAAAGAAAGAAGAAGCGGAAAAGAAGAAAGAAGCTGAAGCGAAGGCGAAAGCAGAAAAAGCTCGACTAGCTGCTGAGAAAAAGCGTCAGGCAGAAGAGGCAAAAAAGGCGGCCGAAGCGCGAAAAGCCAAGGCATTAGCCGAAAAGAAGCGAAAAGAAGCAGAGGCAAAGCGTGCGGCAGAAGCCAGAAAAAAGGCAGAAGCTGCTAAAAAGGCGAAAGCAGAAGCGGAGCGTAAGCGCATTGAGGCGGCAAGGCGACGTGCAGCGGAGAAACGTAAAGCGGCTGCTGCAGCTGCCGAGCGGCAACGGCGGGCCGCTATACAGGCTCAAAAAGTGGCCCGAGATCGATGGGGTAAGCAGATTGAGCAGCATGTAAAGCAGCGCTGGTATCCGCCTCCGGGGAGTGGTGGTCAGGTTGCCAAGGTCAGACTGCAAGTCAGCTCCAGTGGCTATATAAAGGGCCAGATTCAGTTCTTGCAATGCAGAGATCCCGGTTTTTGTGCTTCAATTCGTGATGCGTTTGCACGCTCAGAGCCATTACCAAGTCCGCCACGTAATGTGCTGGACAGAACACTTATGATTACGATGGATTAAATATGAAAATTAATAAACTATTCCGTAGCTTGATATTGTTGTTAGTGCTGTCGATGGTCGGCTCAGCATGGGCAGATTTGGAGTTAAGAATATCGAAAACCAGTAATCGTGGTATTCCGATTGTGATCGCTCCCATCGACGGTGGCGCGCATGCCATTATTGAGGCCGATCTAAATCGCAGTGGCCGTTTTAAAATCGTGAGTTCAAAGCGTGCGACAAATATGGCTACCTTTGGAGCAAAGCTGGATCCTGCTCGTTTAAAAATGTTGGGTGCGGCATTTTTGGTGCGTGGTCGCCGTACTCAGGCTGGTTTGGATGTTGAGCTGATTTCAACGGCAACGGGGCGACGGGATGCCAGTTATCGGATTGCTAACCAACCTAATCCGCGACGCGTTGCCCATCAGGCGGCAGATAGGATATTTGAACAGTTGATAAAGGTCAAAGGGGCGTTTGATACCCGTTTGGCCTATGTGACGGTTACTGGTCGAGCCGCGGGGAATCGAGTGTATCGTTTGTATGTGTCTGACGCGGATGGTTATAATCCACGCGTGATACTCACATCGCATAAGCCTGTGATGTCACCAAGTTGGTCATATGATGGAAGTCAGGTTGCTTATGTGTCCTTTGAGCGAGGTACCCCCGCTGTCTATGTTCAGAATATCTATTCAGGACAAAAGCGCATGGTATCTGCTCGTAAAGGGATCAATGGTGCGCCGAGTTGGTCACCGGATGGTAAGAAACTGGCGTTGAGCTTGTCGGTTGATGGGAATCCTGAGATTTATGTGCTTAGTTTGCACAATGGTGCGTTTAAGCGATTGACGAATTCCAGAGCGATTGACACCGAGCCAAATTGGACGCAGGATGGGCGTTCGATTATATTCACCTCTGATCGTGGTGGTCGCCCACAACTGTATGAAATATCAGCAAATGGAGGTGGGGCTAAGCGGGTGACTTATGACGGAAGTTATAATTCCTCTGCTGATGTCAAGGGCGATAAAATAGCATTCATACGGCGTGTTTCTGGTGCGTTTCGTGTTGCTGTTAAGGATCGTGGTAGACGTGGTGCAAATATAGTGTCAGATGGGCGATTAGATGAGTCACCCTCATTTGCGCCGAATGCGACAATGGTGGTGTACGCAACACAAAACAATGGGCGTGGTACATTGTCGGTCGTGAGTGATAATGGCTATGCGAGGCAGGAATTATTTTCACCGGCGGGTGAAGTGCGGGAGCCTGCGTGGTCACCTTATTTAAGATAAAAGGAAAACCTAAATGAATTCGAATAAATGGATAGTCCCTTTAGTTGCAGCGAGTGTTCTGGTGATCAGTGGTTGTTCCCAGACTCAACAGTCGGTTAAACCTGCCAATGCAGCGAATAGAATTACAACGGGCACTGGCGCAAGGGTGGGCGCTAATACAGTGGGCTTAATTCCGGGAAGTCGTCGCGGTGTGACAACTGCAGGTAGTGCGTTGCGTGGCTCTGGCGGTTTGGGTGGAAGCAGCCGATCAAGCTTTGGGGGGGCTACCAGCTCACGTTATGGTGGTGCGACTAGTTCCAGCTATGTTGGCGGACGCGGTAATTTGGCCAACGGTATTGGCTCAGGGTCAAGCAGCAGTGGTTTTGGTAGTGGGGGAGGTGATTCAGCGGACAATCTCGTTGGTTCTGGTAACTTCGATAACCGTATCGGTGGTGCGGGTTCTGGCGACTATAAAGTGACGGATTTGAATGATCCGAACAGCATTTTGTCACGCAGGGTGATTTATTTTGCTTATGATCAGTCAACCATTGAGCCAGAATATTTTGAAATTTTAGATGCTCACTCTGAACTATTGGCCAGTAATCCGAATCTCACTGTTAGGTTGGAGGGGCACGCTGATGAACGTGGTTCTCGCGAGTATAACGTTGCGCTGTCCGAGCGCCGTGCCAAGTCTGTGGAGCAGTTTATGGATTTGAAGGGTGTGGGGGCAGAGCAAACACAAACGGTTGCATACGGTGAAGAAGATCCAATTGACCCAGGTCACAACGAGGCAGCGTGGAGCAAAAATCGCCGTGTGGAGATCAAATACATAGGACGATAATATGCTTTATGCTTTACGCAGGTCTTTGATTGCGTCAGGGGTTCTGGCTGCACTGGTGATACCGCCGGTGCAGGCGGTATCACCGGATGAATTGTTTGAAGTACTACAGCGGATTGAGTCTCTGGAAAATGAGGTTCGTTTTCTTCGTGGTGAAAATGAGCGGCTTCGTTATGACATCGAAGATGTGAAGAATACTCAGAAATCAACATTTATCAGGATTGATGACCGCATGGATGATTTGTTTCGTGCGGTGAACACCGCAACATCTAAAATGTCGGCGCCTGCTTCATCGCAGCTCCCTGCATCTCCGGCGGTTGTACCCAAAAAAGCGCCGCAGCGAAAGTCCTTGCCACAAGTGAAGGCACCGACGCCATCAGTGGTTGCCCCGGTTGTGGCGACGAAGAAAGGTGCAGCCGTAACCAAGGTGGAGTCAGCGACTAAAAAGACCGCTTCTGCGGATAAGGCGGTAACGCCGGTCAATCTTAGTCAAGCAGTAATTCCGGGCGTGAGCCGTGTTGAGCAAGCAGCGTATCAGGCTGCACTTAGGAAGATAAAGAGCCATCCAACAGCGGCAATGACACAGTTGCGTGGTTTTCTAAAGAAGCATCCCAAAAGCCCTTTAGCTGGAAATGCACAATTCTTGCTAGGGGAAATGATGTATGACAGTCGCAACTATCAGGGAGCGATTGATGAGTTTGTTGCAGTGTTGCAGGGCTATAAAGCGAGTCCAAAAGCGCCAGATGCGGCCATTAAGCTCGGTTTGAGCTTTTACGAAATGAAAAACTGGGTTTATGCACGTCGTACTCTGGAAGATGTTGTGCGCAACTATCCGAAAACGAAAGCGGCAACATTGGCACAAGCGCGGCTTAAAAAAATGAAAGCGGACAACCTATACTGAGTTCACTTGTATACGGTGCCATTGGGTTATATTTCTAGTGGAAAGGGTTGGTGGACAGTGTGGTTAAAAAAAATCCTGATCATTGATCAGGATTTTTTGTTTTGCTTACTCGGCGACGCGAATAAAATTAGTCTTCGTCAACGAATGTTCCGATTGATTCCGCTCTTTCAACGACTTCAACAACATTGCTGGACTGAACGATTACTTTAACGGTTGCATTAACGTCTGTGTGTAGGTGGATGCCTACTTCGTACTCGCCGATATTGCGGATAGGGCCTTCTGGCATACGCACGTCACGACGCTCAACTTCAAAACCAAGCGCTTGAAGTGCCTCAGCGACTTCGTGGTTTGTAATGGAGCCGAACAGCTTGCCTTCCTGGCCAGTATTTGCTTCCAGGGTAATCTCTGTGCCATCCATTTTCGCACGAATTGCCTCAGCAGCAGCAGTGGCTTCAGCGGCAGCCTTCTCTAGCTCGGCACGAATTTCTTCAAATGCTTCGATATTAGCTTTCGTTGCGATTTTTGCCTTACGACGTGGCACCAAAAAGTTACGTGCATAACCGGCACGTACGCTGACAATCTCACCCAAAGCGCCGAGATTATCAATTTTTTCCATTAAAATTACTTGCATGATAAATCACCTAGTTTGAGCAGGTTTTACTTATGCTGATCCGTGTATGGGATCAGAGCTAGATAACGTGCGCGCTTGATAGCAGTGGCCAGTTGGCGCTGGTATCTTGCTTTTGTGCCAGTAACACGACTTGGCACAATCTTGCCTGTCTCAGTGATGTAGGCTTTCAGGGTATCAAGATCTTTGTAGTCGATCTCTTTAACGTTCTCAGCGGTGAAGCGGCAGAACTTTTGACGACGAAAATAACGTGACATAGTAGACTCCGAATGTTTTACGCGCGACTTGCTTCAGGAGCAGATCGTCTTGCAGGTTTCTCTTCTGCCTTTTCTTTGCTCAGCAAGGAAGGCTCTGTATCAGCACCATTGCGGCGGATAGTCAGATTGCGAAGCACGGCATCGTTGAAGCGGAATAAATCCTCCAGTTCAGCCAGTGTGCTACTGTCACATTCGATATTCATCAGCACATAGTGGGCCTTGTGCAACTTCACGATTGGGTAAGCCAGAGGGCGGCGACCCCAGTCTTCCAAACGGTGAACAGCCCCACCATTGTCTGTCATTAGCTTGCTATAACGCTCAATCATAGCAGGTACTTGCTCGCTCTGGTCAGGATGAACCAGAAACACAACTTCATAATGTCTCATTTAAGATTCCTTATGGATTAAACAGCCCTCTGTTTTAGGCAGAGAGCAAGGAAGGGCCGAGACCCAGTAGGGGCGCGATTATGAGTTAAGGCAATGAGCTTGTCAATAAAACAGAAATGACGAAGTGGCGGGGTTTAGCGATTAATTTTATCCAGAGATTGATTAACTTTATCCTGCAAATCATCTAGCCGGGTAATGACATCCATATCAATGTTTTGCACTTGGGTTCGAGACATGAGCATGTCATGGGCGATATTAATGGCTGCCATGACTGCGATGCGCTCTGAGCCGATAATTTTACCGCCACGGTGGATTTCTTGCATTTTTTCATCAACATGCTTTACTGAAGCAAGCAGCGCGTCTTCCTCCTCTGGTGGGCAGGCAATGACGTATTCCTTACCAAGAATTCTTGCGGAAACCGTAATGGGCTTATCAGACATGAGCTAAGATCCTAGGCGCTTTCCATCGCTTTTAAACGAAGAATCATCGCTTCAACCTGGGTGCGGATTTTATCGTTTTTAGCATGAAGCTCAGCGCGTTCTTTAAGTAGTTGTGATTCTTTGGCTTTTAAAGACTGATTTTCTTCAAACAGACGCTCGCTCACCGAGATCAACTGCGCCAGTGTAGTTTCCAGCTCAATAACTTGTGCTTTCAATCGTGAATCAGTTTTATTTGTATCCATAGTTCGTCATCTTAGTCCAGAGCGGAAAGGCGGGTCAAACAATTTGCATGGTGATACTATAGGCCACCTCACAAATTTTTAGATAAGTGATATGGATAAACCGATTGATTATAACGATGTAGCAGACTGCATTGATCGGGGTGGAATTGATCTGTTTCCATCGGAGATTCATGGTGTTGCCTGTGGCTTGTTATCGGCTAATAATGGGGCGGATAAAATTGCATGGGTTCGGGAGCTAGTACCTGATCTGGAAGCGGGTAATGTACTCCAGACAGAAGCCATTAAAGATATGGGGAGGCTTTTCGAGCTTGCCCAATGTGGTTTGCAGGATAGTGAACTCAGGTTTGAGCTGTTTCTGCCAGAAGATGATGCGTCGCTGGCGATACGCGTGGAAGCGTTACAGGATTGGTGTCAGGGGTTTCTTATGGGTATGACCATGGCTGGGGTTAAGGACTACAGTGCGTTGCCAGAAGACTCGCGGGATTTGCTGGAAGACTTTGCCAATATTGGAGCTTCAGGAGAATTTGATCTTGAGGACAAAGAAGAGTCTGAAATCGCCTTTACCGATATTTCGCAATATGTACGTCTAGGTGTGCTGTTGATCAATGAAGAGCTGCAACCCATGCGTCAAAGTGCCACCATTCACTAAACTGTCTAACAACGGAATTCGCAATGAAAAAGAATAACCCCGTGTTGCCGGCTGAAGAATTTGCAGCACGTCGACAGCAATTAATGGATATGGTCGGCCCCGATGGCATTGTTATTGTGCCATCGGCGAATGTGCTGATCCGCAATCGTGATGCCGAGTTTCCATTTCGTCAGGATAGTGACTTTCAATATCTGACCAACTTTAATGAGCCGCAAGCGGTGTTGGTCTTGGTGCCTGAGCGGGAAGAAGGACAGTTCATCCTGTTTTGTCGTGAAAAAGATCCAACAATGGAACGATGGACAGGACGTATGGCAGGGCTTGATGGCGCGCGCGCGCAGTATCAGGCAGATGATGCGTTTCCTATTGAGGACATTGACGATATTTTGCCTAGTTTAATGGATTGTCGTGAAACGGTGCATTACAGCATGGGGGTGAACGCGGAGTTTGATACGCGAGTAATGTCTTGGGTGAAAGCCTTAAAAGCAAAAATTCGTGATGGTGTGCATCCGCCCCATGAGTTTGTGTCGCTGGATTTGCTGCTGCATGACATGCGTCTGTATAAGACCAAGTCGGAAATTAAATTGATGAAGCACGCTGCCAAGACCTCTGTACGGGCGCATGAGCGTGCGATGCAACTGTGCAAGCCGGGTTTAAATGAGGGGCAACTGGACGCAGAAATTTCTCATGAATTCCGCTGGAATGGCATGGTACCTGCTTACACCAGCATAGTGGGTGGTGGTAAAAATGCCTGCGTATTACATTACATTGAGAATAACCAACCGTTACAAGATGGTGACTTGGTGTTAATTGATGCAGGTGCGGAGTATCAGTGTTATGCCAGTGACATCACGCGGACTTTCCCCGTCAATGGTCAATTTACCGAGGAACAGCGCCTGATTTATCAGTTGGTGCTGGATTCTCAGTATGCAGCAATTGAGGCCGCGCAGCCGGGTAACACGTGGAATGACCCGCACATGGCCGCAGTTAATGTGATCGCCCAGGGCTTGCTTGATTTGGGCTTGCTGGAAGGTGATTTAGAAACGGTAATTGAGGAGGGCGGTTACCGCGAATTCTTTATGCACAAAACTGGTCACTGGTTGGGTATGGATGTACACGACGTAGGTGACTACAAAATTGATGAGGAATGGCGGGTGCTGGAGCAGGGCATGGTACTCACCATTGAGCCGGGCATTTATATTTCACCGAGTCCAGAGATTGATAAAAAGTGGTGGAATATTGGTGTGCGTATCGAAGATGATGTGTTGATTACTCGCAAGGGTAATGAAGTCCTCACCTCAGCATTGGTGAAGGAAGTGGCTGACATTGAGGCATTCATGGCAAAAGGTAAGGCGGCAAAAGCGGGGTAAGACATGCAAACGGCATTTGATGTGTTGATTGTCGGGGGAGGCATGGTTGGGGCAAGCCTGGCCGTAGCGCTCAAGGACTTGCCATTAAGCGTCTGTTTGGTCGAAGCGTACCCGTTTGCAGCACCACAACAGCCGGCATACGATGATCGTGCAATCGCTTTGTCCTATGGCTCCAGCCTGATTCTACAAGGCATGGGGGTGTGGTCGGATCTGCGACGTGTGACAACGCCAATTGAGCGTATTCACGTGTCTGACCGAGGGCATTTTGGCGCGACACGAATTACCGCAAAAAAACAGCAAGTGCCTGCATTGGGTTATTTGGTGCAAAGTCGTAATTATGGTCAGGTGTTGCAAAACGTACTGGAGACAAGTGGTGTCAGGCTTATACAACCTGCACAGCTTGAGTCAATCGAGGTACAGACAGACTGTTTGTCCGCGCGTACCACACAGGGCACCGAGCTGACGACACGATTACTGGTTGCCTGTGATGGCGCTCATTCCAAAGTGCGTACTATGGTAGGTATTGAAACTGACCAACATGACTATGGGCAGGTTGCTGTCATTGCCAATATCAGCACTGAAAAGCCGCACTGCAATCAGGCATTTGAGCGATTCACTGAGCAAGGCCCGATAGCCTTGTTGCCAATGTCTGAAAATCGTAGCTCACTGGTTTGGACGATGCACACGAATCAGCTTGAAGCAACTTTGCAGCTTAGCGATGAAGATTTCCTTAAAGCATTGGGAGAGGCTTTTGGCTATCGCTTGGGGCGTTTTACCAAAACAGGACAGCGCAGCACCTTTCCATTACAGTTGACCTCGGCAAAGCAATTGACCAGTCATCGTGTGGCTGTTATTGGCAACGCGGCTCATACCTTGCATCCGGTTGCTGGTCAGGGGTTGAATCTGGCACTGCGGGATATTGCCGATTTGGCTGGTCAAATTGCCAATGCAACGTTATCACAGCAGGATGTGGGCGCGGATACAGTGCTGGCTGCTTATGAAGCCCAACGCAAAGCCGATACCGCCCGCACCATTCGCTATACCCATTCGCTGGTAACGCTATTTTCGAATGATCAGTTTCTACTAGGTCACGCCCGTGCTGTTAGTCTAATGGCAATGGATCGTTTGTCACCACTTAGGCAGCTGTTGGCCAGACAAAGCATGGGACTGTTGCACCGTCAGTCGCGTTTGGCAAGAGGTTTGCCGTTGGTCAAGGAGTATTCATGATGTCCTTACAGTCTTTTGATGCGATCGTCGTGGGGGCTGGAGCCGTGGGCGGCGTGCTGGCAGCAATGTTGGCACAACACGGTCATCACATTGCCGTGGTGGAACCGACATTGCCTGAGCCTTTTGTGGAGGGAAGCGAGTTTGCGTTGCGGGTCTCCGCAGTGAGTCGTGCCTCGCAGCGGGCACTGGGTCAGGTGGGGGCGTGGGCTAAAATACAGGCAAAACGCGCCCATGCCTATGAGGCGATGCACGTATGGGATGAGGGTGGTAGTGGTCATATTCGCTTTGAGGCGCAGGATGTGGGTGAAACTGATCTTGGGCATATTGTCGAAAACAATGTGATTCAGTCCAGCTTGATTGAGGTGTTGGAAGCCGATGCGCATGTCACACTGTTTTGCCCCTCAAAAGTGGTGTCGCTGGCGCCGACCGAAAAAGCGCAGCGTTTGGTGGTATTAGATACGGGTGAGCAATTAAGTGCACCGCTGGTAATCGGTGCAGACGGTGCTCGTTCATCGGTGCGTGACTTGGCTGGCTTGTCGGTGATGCGTGATGATTACGGTCAAAGTGGCCTGGTTGCTGTTGTGAAAACGGAGCAACATCACCAAGATACGGCTTGGCAACGCTTTTTGCCAAGTGGCCCGCTGGCCTTTTTGCCCTTGGATCAAGGCTATAGTTCCATTGTGTGGACCTTGCCATCGGATAACGTGGGGCGTTATCTAAAGCAGTCTGATGATGAATTTAGGCAAGCGTTGGCAGAAGCCTTTGAGTATCACTTGGGTGAAATTGTCGAAGTGGGATCGCGTGCAGCATTTCCATTAATTGGCTCGCAAGCGTCAGCTTATATTGCCGAAGGCGTGGCCTTGGTTGGGGATGCGGCGCACACCATTCATCCTTTGGCTGGGCAGGGTGTGAATTTAGGTATTAAAGATGCGGTCGCCTTGGCCGAGATACTCTCCCCGTTATCGCCACGACGGAATTGGGCAAGCCGTAAGCATTTGCGCCGGTATGAACGTGCTAGAAAGGGTGATGACATCCTAACGATGAAAGTCATGGAGGGCTTTAACATTCTATTTGCGCATGATGCCAGCGTTGTGAAGCTGGCGCGTAATACGGGGCTGGATTTCGTGAATTCATTACCGATGGCAAAACAGCAAATTATGCGTAGCGCGATGGGGTTGTAATTGCCACTAACCTTCCATCCGTTCATCTATTTCCAATAACAAGCCCCGCAGCCGCTCCGCATACTCCGCAGGCTGTTCCCATAACCCACGTTGCGCTGCCTCCAACAACCGCTCCGCCATTTCCTCCAATGCTGCGGGATTATGTGCCTCCAAAAATGCCCGATTTTCCTCGTCGAATATCAGCGCATCACTCACTGCGGCATACTGATAATCTGCAATCAGGTTAGTCGTGGCATCGTAAGCAAATAAGTAATCCACGCTGGCTGCCATCTCAAATGCGCCTTTATAACCATGCTCACGCATCCCGCGAATCCACTTAGGGTTTAACAGTCGTGAGCGAATGACTCGATTAAGCTCCTCCTTGAGAGTGCGTACCTTCGGGCGTTCGGGGTCTGAATGGTCATTGTGATATACCACAGGTGCTTGTCCGCTGAGGCTGGTTACCGCATTGGTCATGCCACCTTGAAATTGGTAGTAGTCGTCTGAGTCCAGTAAATCATGTTCACGGTTATCCTGGTTTTGCACCACCGCTTCGAGTTGTCCAAGCTGATTGGCGAAAGCTTCCCGGGCCTCCACACCATCGCCTGCGGTATTGCCATAAGCGTAGCCCCCCCAATTAAGATAGGCTTCTGCGAGGTCGTCGCGGGTCTCCCAGCAGCGTTCGTCGATCAAGCCCTGGAGTCCTGCACCATAGGCACCGGGCTTACTACCAAACACACGGTAGCTGGCTTGGCGGCTGGCTTCTTCGGCTGAGCTGCCCGATGCGAGTAACGCCTTTGTTTGCTGTTCGATATTTTTGCGTATGGTGTTGATTTCAGGGACTTCATCATACTGAGCGAGTGCCTGCACGGCGGCATCATACAGCTTCATCACATTCGGAAACGCGTCGCGGAAGAAGCCGGAAACCCGTAAGGTCACGTCAACACGCGGTCGCCCTAATAGTTGGCTGGAGAGGATTTCAAAGTCTATGACACGATGCGAACCTTCCGCCCAAACAGGTTTAATACCCATGAGTGCAAAGGCTTGTGCGATGTCATCGCCACCGGTACGCATGGTGGCAGTTCCCCACACAGACAGCCCCAACTGACGAGGGTAGTTACCGTGTTCTTGCAAATGTCGTTCGACGAGTGCCTGTGCCGAGCGTTGACCAATCGCCCACGCTGCAGGGGAGGGGATGGAGCGGTTATCGACTGAGAAAAAGTTGCGTCCGGTGGGTAAGGTATCGAGTCGCCCCCGTGTTGGCGCACCACTGGGGCCGGGCTCGACAAACTGTCCGCTCAACCCACAAATAAGGGCATTAATCTCTTGCTCGGCACTTTCATTGAGTGCTTTCAGCAAGACATGATGTGAGTAGTCCAGCAGGGTGGCTGTTTGTGGGAAATCAGGATAGAGCGCCTCAGAGTTTGCTTGTTCCAATACATAAGTCTGCACCCATGTTTTGGCCAGCAGCTCCAGCCGCTCTCGCGTATCTGCCTGTGTTCGCCACGGGCGGTCGATTTGCTGTTTTAGTTGTTCCGGTTGTTCACCTGTCCACGCCTCAGCACTGTCTGCGGATGGGTCATAATGTAAGCCAAAATCCTGTGCAATGGCTTGTAGAATCCCTTGGCTATGTGCCGATGTTCCACGCGGTAAGCGCAACAATGCCACAAGCGTATCAGCCAGTTTCTCCTTATCTGGCAATGCGCCGAGGATGTGCAAACCATGCCGGATTTGTGCTTCTTTTATATCGCACAGGTAGGTATCCAGTGCATCCAGTACCGCTGCTTCGTCACTATCCACAACGGGTAATTCTTCCAGTATATGAGTGGTTTCAACTTGCTCCAGAATCTTCGCCCGCAGCCAGTTTTCACGACGAGTATCCATACCCATTGCTTGATAATATTCATCCACCAGCCCTTCTAGTTCTGCTAACTCGCCATAGGTTTCTGCGCGGGTCATGGGGGGCATCAGGTGGTCGATAATCACCGCCTGTGCGCGGCGTTTTGCTTGCGCACCTTCACCAGGGTCATTCACGATAAACGGATAAAAATGCGGCATTGGCCCCAAGGCAATGTCCGGCCAGCATTGATCTGACATCGCTACACCTTTTCCTGGTAACCACTCCAGATTACCGTGTTTGCCGACGTGAATAATGGCATCGACCCGGTAGCTGTGTCGCAGCCAGAAATAATAGGCAAGGTAGCTATGCGGTGGCACCAGATCCGGGTCGTGATAATTGGCCTGTAAATCCATATTAAAGCCACGTGCAGGCTGGATACCAATAAAGGTTTCACCCAAACGGATACCCGCTAACATAATACGGCCTTGACGATGTTTTGGGTCATTCTCTGGTGGCCCCCAGCGTTCCCATACGGCACGTTGGTTTGGTTCCGGTAGTTGGGCGAAATGCTGTAAATAATCTTCAACCGCTATACTCTGCCAACAAGGCAGCAGGTGTAAGGTGTTGGGGTTGTTGGTGACAGCACCCAATAATTCATTAATCAGTGCCGTGCCGTCTTTGGGAATATCCGTCACCGGATAGCCTGCGTGCTGCATGGCCTTCAGGATATTGATGGTCGATGTGGGGGTATCCAGCCCCACGCCATTGCCAATGCGTCCGTCTTTGGTGGGGTAATTAGCAAGTATCAGTGCGATGCGTTTTTGTGCATTGGGCTTGAGCGCAAGGCGTGTGTAGCGACTGGCCAGTTGCGCGATAAAATCGGCACGTTCGCGCAGCAGTTGATAACGAATCACTGAGATTTGGGCACGATCGCTGTAGTGGCTTTCAGCCTTAAAACTCACCGCTCGCGTGATAATCCGTCCATCCATTTCCGGTAATACCACCTGCATCGCAATATCGCGGCTACGCAAACCCTGGGTGTACTCCTGCCAATCTTGCTGGGTACTACCCGACAAAATGAGCTGCAAGACTGGAATCTGGCGGGTAAACGGCGACTGGAAGTGTGTCGGTTCTGCACTCAGGTCAGGGCTGGCCACAGTATTACTGGCAAATCCAGTGGTGTTGAGGATGAGTTTGGCATCTGACTGCTCAATCAAGGCATTGACCAGCGTAATTGATTCGGGGTCTTTGAGTGAGGCAATGGCAATGGGCAGAGGTTGTATCCCTTGCGCCTCCAAGGAGCTAATCAGCTCGTCAAACATGCCCGTGTTACCGCTTTGTAAATGGCTGCGGTAAAACAATACGGCACAGACTTTGGTATCCGCAGCAGACTCAGGAGCACTTGGGCTAGGTGAGTTGGCGTTTGTTTGATGTGTGTTAGCCTTCCAGCGTGCTTGCCAATCCGCGAAACTCGCCTGAGCATACTGAGAATTGGGGAGGTACAACATGCAGTGTGGCAAGACCTGTGGCTCTTGCCACGGCGTGTCAGCATTCAGGCAGGCTGCATTTAGAAAATGAAATAACTGCTGGCTGTTGGCAAAGCCACCTTCCCGCAAATAGCGCCAGACACGATGCACTGACTCAGTATCCATTGAGCTTAAAGCATCTAGCTCAGGATCAACGCTGTCATCGCCGGAAACCACAATCAAGTGACGTGGCTGATTAGGGCGAGCATCCTTTAACCACTCCGCCAGCATTTCTACGCCATATTGCCAATAGCTGCTGCCACCTAACAGGGAAACTACCACCACCTGGGCCTTATCCAACACTTTATCCCGATACAAATCGAACGCGGCGGGCTTGAGTAACTGCATCCAATTCGCCAAGCGAATATCAGGGAAATCATCGGGCAGGGCATCAACGGCCTGTGCCAGAGCCGTCAGGCTACTGTCTGCTGCGGACAACACGATAATTGGTGCAGGCGTTTGTTCAAGGTCGATAATACCTTCTTCATTGACGAAACCGCCGGGCTGTGCTTTCAGGAGATGCATGGGCCTTTTCCTAATATTTCCATGTCAAAGAGGTCACGATGGATAATAAACAAGTAATAGTAGGTTTGATAGCGGCTACGGCTGGTCTGTTTATAGTGTCTGGAAGCGCGTTTGCCAAGGGTATCGTGGTTGGTAAGGTTGGTACCCTGGGTGGGGGTGGGGTACGTTTATCCGGTATCTATAATAACGGCAACGAGTTTTCTTTAGGTTGCAAAACCTAAAGTGGGTGAACCGCTTGATATCAACGGTACAGAGTACAGTGTTGGGGATATTGGGGAGTTAAACGGACTGGTTGCGTTTAAAACTACCGCACCCTATTTAGGCATTGGTTGGGGGTAAAGCACCAGCTTCGGGTAAAGGCTGGGGTTTTGATGCGGATTTAGGGGTTTTATTTCAGGGAACTCCTGAGGTTTCTCTAGGCGTGACTTGTGGTTCTGGTGCTGGTGCAGGGGCATTGTGTGATGAGTCGATAAGAAATAATGTCGTTGTTGAACAGGAGGATTTGCAGAGAGATGTCAAAAACCTTGATCTGTTTCCGGTCGTTTTGTCATCTGTGGTATGTGCCTGTCATAATCTCCTGATATTCTGTCGTCGAACATAGTGTTCACAAGCTGCTCCATCTAAGCCATATTCGTTTAAACGCGCTATAATCACGCGAATGTAATGGCAGCGAGTGTTGCCACACTGGAGGTGTGGGCGACAGTGGCTCCCTTGTCCTATGGAAAATTGAGAATAAGATTATGAATAAATTTCGACCTGGAGTGTTGTACGGTCAAGAGTTGTTAGATCTCTACACAGATGCTAAGCAAAATGGTTACGCCATGCCGGCTGTCAATGTTGTTGGAACGAATAGTGCCAATGCGGTGATGGAAACTGCCGCCAAAGTTGGCTCACCTGTTATTGTGCAGTTGTCATTTGGTGGTGGTCATTTTTATGCTGGTAAGGGGCTGAAAAATGACAATATGCAGGCATCAGTCGCAGGTTGTATTTCAGCTGCAATGCACGTACATCAAGTGGCGGAGCTGTACGGTGTGCCAGTGGTATTACATACGGATCATTGTTCATTAGAAAACATCATCTGGATTGATCACTTGCTGGATTATCAGGAGGAATACTACGCAAAGCACGGCAAGCCATTATTTAGTTCTCACATGCTGGATTTGTCGGAAGAAACGTTGGAAGAAAACATCAAAATCTGTGAGAAGTATCTGGCTCGCATGAGCAAAATTGATATCGGCTTGGAAATTGAGCTGGGTATCACCGGCGGTGAGGAGGATGGTGTCGATAACTCGCATGTTGATGAAAGCCGTCTTTACACGCACCCTACTGAGGTGTATTACGCTTACGAAAAGTTGAGCAAAATTAGCAATAATTTCACGATTGCTGCAGCGTTTGGCAATGTACACGGTGTTTATCGTCCGGGTAATGTGAAGTTGTCGGTTGGAATTTTGGATGATTCACAGCGGTATGTGGAGGAGCAATTAGGTGTGCAGGGTGAGAAGCCGGTTAGTTTCGTCTTCCACGGTGGCTCTGGTTCCTCTGCGGAAGATATTGCCAAGTCGATTGAGTATGGCGTGATTAAAATGAACCTGGATACTGATATGCAATGGGCATTTAGTTGTGGTATACGGGACTATTACGCTCAGCATAAAGATTACCTGGTAACACAAATTGGTAACCCGGAAGGTGAGGACTTACCAAATAAAAAGTACTATGACCCGCGTAAAGTGTTGCGTGCCGCAGAAGCATCTTTTATTGAGCGCCTTGAGCAATCGTTTGCTGACTTGCATTGCATTGGCCGTAATAAGTAGAGGCTGTAAATAGAACTGTTCATCTGCCTTAGCGTTAATTTGTTAAGGCAGATACGGTGAATAGGAAACGGCTATCCGTATTAGCCCAGAAAGCAGCCAAAGGTCTGAAAACTGAAGGAAACACTAATGTGTTCACTGGAGAACTGCGTGAGTTATTTTATCGAGAATAATTCACAACAGTTTTTCGTTGTCACCTCGGCAACGTATGCCGGATCAACGCCCCTCAGTTCTGCGATGACATTCGCTATATTCACCAACCATGCTGGTTGATTTCTCAAGCCATGATGTGCTGCATCGGGTTGATCTGGCGCATCTGTTTCCAGTAATAAGCTTTCAAGTGGGAGTGTCATCACTAAACGTCTTAGTTTTTTGGCTCGGTTATAGGTGACAGGGCCACCGAAACCAAGGTAAAACCCCAAATCAATTAGTTGCTTGGCCTGCTGCTCACTTCCAGAAAAACTGTGTATCACTCCTCTTAATCCTGGGCGTAAACGGATTTCTCTCAGTACTAAATCTAGTGACTTTCGGGAGTGCACAATCACGGGGAGTTGAAACTGTACCGCCAAATCTAGCTGGCTGGTGAAGTAATTGAGTTGCTCATCTTTATCACGAGGCTCAATAAAAAAGTCCAGCCCACATTCACCCACGGCCACAGAGTCCGGCTGACTTAGTTGCTGCTCCAGCAATGCCAGATCAGATACCTTATGTGACGACATGAACATGGGGTGTAAACCATAAGCGGCATGAAGATTGACCGTATTCACTTTTTTACAAAGTGACTCCACCCTTGCCCAAGTGGCTGACTTGATGGCAGGCACGACAATATCACTGATATGACTTTGTTGAGCTTTCAATAAGACAGCTACCCGATCTTCCGAGAACGCCGATAAATCTAAGTGGCAATGGCTATCAATTAGTCGCATGATCCAGTGAACTACGCAAATAAACGCCAGCCTACCAATCAGGCCATAAGAATTAAACCTAATTCGGTTGTTCCTGCGGGGAATTGGTGGGGCAATTGATGAGTCAGGCTCCACCGAAAAAACTCAGGGCAATTCTTTCACCAGATAGTCAGCCAGGAGCCGATTACCACTTTCAGTAAAGTGACCATCTGCGGGAAAGAAGTAGTCATGGCTATTCTCGGAAAATAACGCACCAAGAGAGGTAATCTTGCTTGGGGCAATTTTCTGAATGATAGCGTCCATTTCTTTATATTTAGCAAGGCGTACTTCAGGCTCTGGATAAATCACAAAAATCCGGTAATTGAAGGCATATTCCTCACTCAGTGTATGTAAACGAGCTAATGATTGCTTAGTAATCGCCAAAGCTTTTTGCATTTCGGCTTTTTGGGCATCGGGGTCGTTACTTTTGCGTAGCTCTGCCAGAACTTTATAGTACATTACACGCATAAGGTTGGAATGCTTTAAGGCATAGTCTATTGCTTTTTTGTGAGTAGGAAGCCCGTCGTGCTGTGCCTCTTCTCTTTCAGGATTAAGCTCTAAGGGCTCGTAGTTATGTCCCTTTTCTCGTTGCTCAGCCGCCCAGAGATTGTCAGAAAAATCATTGCCTGTAAAAAAGAAAAGGTACACATTATTCGGCGTCCAGCCCTTCACTTTCAGGTAATACTCAAGGCGGGAAACGGTATAAAGTGTACTGGCACCTGGTACGGCGAGATTAGCGCAATTCAGTTGTTTTTCTCTGCAGTATAAGTAAGGAAAAGCTTTGTCATCCGTAACCCCTTGGGCAAAGGTGAACGAGTCACCCAGAAATAAAGTGTCGGGATTTCCTTGTGAAGCAGGCCCACGATAACCATCCTTGGTAATGCTCGTATGGGCATCAAAGTCTGGCGTAATAATGCGGTATTCCGTATCCGGCTCCATATAACTTTGACGGATGGGCTTACCTGTTATATCTAATAGACTGGGGCCAGGTGAAATAGGCACCATAAAACGACTGACAGCCTCTGCGATCATCAGCACAATTAGAACACTAACAACGGTAAGTGATAAGTTTGCAATCACTGATTTCACTCTCATTTTACTAATCCTTGTATCTATTCAATAATCCATGAGCAACGTGGCCAGCTTGTTCTGCCAAGCTGGCACATCGTTTTTTGCTTGTGATCAAAATAAGGTGTAAATAAAGGGTGCTATGGCACTACCTTGTGCAAATACCAGCAAGCCTCCTAATAACACCATGAGTAAGATAATGGGCGCGAGCCAGTATTTTTTTCGCTCACGCATAAATGACCAAAGGTCTGATAGTAAATCCATCATTAGAATGGTTTCTCCAAGTGATCTTTATTTCTGACTTTTGTCAGAATACGGTAGCTCTTCTGTGACTCTGACCACTGCTTATTGAGCGGATCTTTTGCAAAAAGCCGCATAATTAAGCCGATGGGCATAATCAACAAAAAGAAGATAATCCCCATGATCAGGCGAGTATTGATCCAGCCTAGTACCTCACTGATTTTTAACCAGACATGGTTCACTGGGCCTAATAAGTTTGGTTTAAGCAAGCTTGTGGCAACAAAGCCAAGAGCAACGATGAATGGCCAGTATGGTGTTGCGTAGGAAAACAGCCACGGCAGCACAATGCCAAACATAAGTACCAACATTCCGGCCATAATAAGGCCAAAGTCTCTTAATGCCTTGGGCGTAAACTCCGTTTTTCTTGAATCGTTACTCATCAGTGTTAGTCCAGTTCAAACTCTTGTGTCCAATCGCCCGATTCCTGCCATTTTGGCTGTTGTGTTTTATCAATCAGGAAATTTTCCAATACCAAAAAATCCATTTTAGTACGCATAAAACAGCGGTAAGCGTCTTCAGGTGTATTCACAATCGGCTCACCACGTACGTTAAATGAAGTATTTACCAATAGCGGACAATTTGTCTTTTTCTCAAAGGTATCTAATAAACGATAAAAACGTGGGTTTGTTTCAGGATGTACCGTTTGCAAACGCGCAGAATAGTCCACATGCGTCACTGCTGGAATTTCAGAGCGAGGGATATTCAGTTTATCAATACCAAATAGTTGGCTTTCTGCCTCAGTCATGATCTTGCGCTTTTCTTCTTTCACTGGCGCGACAATGAGCATATAAGGACTAGGCCCTTCGTGCTCAAACCACTCAGAGACTTTGTTATGCTTGATGATTGGAGCAAATGGCCGGAATGATTCACGATACTTAATTTTCAGGTTCATGACCGACTGCATTTTCTGGCTGCGAGCATCGCCAATAATGGAACGACAGCCCAATGCGCGCGGCCCAAACTCCATCCGCCCAGCAAACCAACCAATCACTTTCTCATTTTCCAAGCGACTCACCACTTCGGGGAATAGTGCATCCTCCGATAATTGTTGGTAGACAGCACCGACCGAGTCTAGATAAGTCGAGATTTCTTCGGCACTATACTGAGGGCCGAGATAAGCACCTTTCATCGCATCGGCTAGATGTTGAGGCAGTGGCCGAGTCCGTGGCCTTTCATGGTACTCGTGATAAGCCGATAGTGCGGCACCGACGGCCCCACCCGCATCACCAGACGCTGGCTGAATCCAGATTGATCCAAATGGCCCTTCACGCAACAAACGTCCATTGGAAACACAGTTCAGTGCTACACCACCGGCCAGACACAAATTTTTCTGTCCGGTTTCTTGGTGCACCGTCCGCGCTAACCGTAAAACTATTTCTTCAGTCACCACCTGAATCGAACGAGCAATATCCATTTCGTGCTGTGTCAACGCTGTTTCCGGTTGCCGTGCTGGTGCACCGAACAAATCAGCAAAATGCTGGTTCGTCATCGTCAACCCTGTCGCATAATTGAAATAACGCATATTCAGACGGAAGGTTCCGTCATCTTTCAGGTGTAACAGGTTATCCAGAATCAAATTAACGTACTTTGGCTCTCCATACGGTGCCAATCCCATCAATTTATACTCACCGGAGTTAACCCGAAAGCCGGTGTAATAGGTAAATGCGGAATAAAGCAAACCCAGTGAATGCGGGAAATCAATTTCCCACTGGGGCGTCAGCTGATTGTCTTCCCCTAGCCAAACCGAGGTTGTTGCCCATTCACCCACACCATCTAGGCACATGACCGCTGCACTCTCATACGGGCTTGGGAAAAACGCTGATGCGGCATGGGATTGATGATGCTCAGTAAATAATAAAGAAGGTAAATCGACCTCGGGAATGTCTGCAAGGTTCGATAATGATCGCCGCAGCGTTTTTTTCAAAAACAACTTTTCCTTAATCCATACCGGAATAGCCATCATAAACGAACCAAATCCTGCCGGTGCATAGGCTAAATAGGTTTCTAGTAAACGCTCAAATTTTAATAATGGCTTATCGTAAAATACGACATGCTCCAATTGTGCCAACTCAATCCCTGCCTCTTGTAAGCAGTATTCAATGGCTTTTTCTGGAAAGGCGGGGTCGTGCTTTTTACGACTGAAGCGCTCCTCCTGAGCCGCAGCAATAAGCTCGCCATCCTTAATCAGCGCAGCAGCACTATCATGATAAAAAGCTGAAATTCCCAAAATATACTGCGGCATAAGGCTTAACTCATAATCTTTATTAATTTTAATTGATGATATTAACCCACGATGTGTTTCACTCTATGTTGAACACGATGGGGTTGCTTCGATAGTACTATTGCATCCGCCTGACTATGGCAGCGATGTAGGATGGGTGGGAGCGTTCTCTGGATAGGTGGGGGCGGATATCGGACTTGATGGTACGATAACCAAGGCAGCAACTGTCAGGTGTCGCTTAACATTTACATATAAGAGAGGAACGGCTGAGGCCGCCAATTATCACTTGAATTTACAAAGCATACTGAAAGACAAGCACAAACTAATTGCGCTAATCATGGCGCCTTTTTTGGCCATTGGTGGTTATGGCTTAGCGGATTTGTATATGAATAGCCGTGAAGATAATAGTAAGTTTTACAAACTCGTTCCCAAGGGAGAGTGTAAACCTTTACAGGATTCTTGCTTAATTGAGGGGCGTGGCGTGACACTGAATGTTCGCTTTAATGATAAGCCAATGAGTGGCAAACCGTTGTCAGTGACGGTGACTTCAATGAACCAGATTCATGGGATTGGATTGTCCATATTGAGCAACGGGCAGGAAAGTACCGCTGTGGGTGCTGACCACGATAAAGCCAGAAAGATATGGACGACTTTCCCAATTCTTCCAGTTATAAACGATAATGATCTGACATTGAGGTTGGCAGTTTCCGAGAAGACATGGACGCATCTGGGTGAAATTCCAATCAGTTTGCGTTGAAGCCCTTGCTTGATCTCAGAATGACAAGCACAAAAAAGCCCCAGTTGATCATGGGGCTTTTTTGGGTATGTGCTATTAGCAATTAGGCAGAAGCCTGGATGCTCACATACTTACGATTCTTTGGGCCCTTTGTTTCAAAAACAACAACACCGTCTGTTTTTGCGAACAAAGTGTGGTCTTTACCACAGCCTACGTCAGTACCTGCATGGAAACGAGTACCACGTTGACGAACAATGATGCTTCCGGCTGTCACAGCTTGACCACCAAAACGCTTTACACCCAGACGCTTCGATACCGAATCACGTCCGTTGCGAGTACTACCCGCCGCTTTCTTATGTGCCATTATTAAATCCTCTTTAGCTTAAAGTAGAACCAAGCCCACTTTAATTAAGCAGAGATCGCTGTGATCTCAACTTTTGTTAAATATTGACGATGACCAGTGCGTTTCTGGTGGTGCTTGCGGCGCTTGAATTTTACAATTTCAACTTTCTTGCCACGACCTTGCCCTGTTACTGTTGCAGTGACCTTGCCGCCTTTAACATAAGGAGCACCGATCTGCACAGCGTCATCATTGCTAACCATAAGGACATTATCAAATTCGACGCTTGCGCCTTCTTCAACGTCCAACTTCTCAATATCCAGCACATCACCTTGTGATACGCGGTATTGTTTTCCACCAGTAGTAAAGATGGCGTACATGTTCTTGCTCCTAACTAAGCGATTAGAGTCTATCGAGAAACCGCGGGATTATACTTTCTTCACCTATACCCGTCAATCACCCTCATTATTTTTATCGCTTTAATTGCACGCTTGACAGTCTGCAACCATCTACCTAGCATTCGTCCTTTATAAAAGAGCGACACACGAGCTAGCCAAGGTTATGGAATTTAAGGAAATTCAGGCATTAATCGCCAATGATATGGACGCTGTTAATGCACTAATTCAAAAACGCTTGCAATCGGATGTCGTACTGATCAATCAGCTTAGCCACTATATTATTGGCAATGGTGGAAAACGTCTGCGTCCAATGCTGGCTTTGATGAGTGCCAGAGCCTGCGGTTACCGGGGACAACACCACATTGATATTGCGGCAATTGTGGAGTTTATCCATACCGCAACCTTGCTGCATGATGATGTCGTCGATGAATCGGATATGCGACGCGGTAAGGATACTGCCAATAACATTTGGGGCAATCAAGCAGCCGTCTTGGTCGGGGATTTTTTATACTCTCGTGCGTTTGAAATGATGGTAGATATAGGCGAAATGCGTGTGATGCAGATATTATCACAAGCAACTAACATCATCGCAGAGGGCGAGGTGTTACAGCTATTAAACTGCAACGACCCGGATACAACAGAAGCCCGCTATTTAGATGTGATTTATTCCAAAACAGCGAAGTTGTTCGAGTCTGCATCGCAGCTGGGGGCAATTCTGGCTGGACGATCTGAAGCTGAGGAAAGGGCGATGGCCGATTACGGTATGCACCTGGGAACAGCCTTCCAGGTGGTTGATGATATCTTGGACTACAGCGCCTCAGCCGATGAAATGGGTAAAAATGTTGGGGATGATTTATCGGAAGGCAAGCCAACTCTGCCATTAATCATTGCTTTGCAACGTAGTAATGCCAAAGATGCCCAGATGATCCGTACTGCCATTGAGGGAGGTGGATTGGATCGCATTGATGAAATTCTCAACGTGATTGATAAAACCGGTGCGCTGGATTATGCCTATCGTGTGGCAGAGAATGAAACTAAACTCGCTGTTGGGTGCCTATCACATTTACCAGAAACGCCAGAAAAAACAGCATTAACGGAGCTGGCTTGGTTCTCGGCCAGACGACACTATTAATAGTCCATGACACTATTCCCTGCGATGGAGTGCTGGGGCTGAATTTACGGAGGAATCACATGCCATTTAACGAATTTATAGCGTGGCTACGCGGCCTGTTTGGTGGCCGCATACCGCCCGAAATAGTGACCCCAACTCGCCCCACGGAGACGAGCCCTGAGCCAGAACCCTCTGCGGAGGATGACCCGGTTGCGCAACAACAGGATGCAACATCACCAATTGTTGAGCCTACAACGCCGGCGATACCGCCTTCACCCCGCATCATTGCGGTTGATACTGATACCGATAAGGTTCCGCTCAATCAGGATGTTGTCTTCCAGGTTACTACCCGTCCATTTGCACAATATCAGGGTTGCACACTTGATCTGAGCAATACGAGTGGTGCAGTGTTGGTAAAAGATATTGACTCAAATGGCTGCTTCACAATTCGCTTTACCAAAGCATCAAATACCGATAATGACACTCAAGCCATTCGGGTAAGCAATGCCGACAGTACAGTCGATAAGCGGGTAACTGTATCGCTAATGCGGTTATTCTGGAGCAACCACCCTGGCCGTAAAAATATCTGTGATGAAACCCGGTTTGCCAACCAATGTGCAATCCGCATGGGAAGTGCACTGGAGCAATCGGGCATTAAAATTCCGCTTGATCGGCGTATTCTCAGACGCTGTACAACCGAGTACCGAATTTATAAGCATCACAAAAATGGCCTGGTCAATGGCCATATTTTGGCCGCCCAGGAACTAGCAAACTGGATTAACACTCAAACATCATTGTTTGGAAGACGCAACATTGTTCACAGTAAAGAAGAAATACTGGGGCGTAGCGGTGTTATCTTTTTTAGAGACGGCTGGGGTACAACTGACCACATCGATGTATGGGATGGGGCGTCGTTAGTTGGTGGCTTCCCGTCATATTTTGATGCCGACTTTAAAGAGTTATGGTTCTGGGATATTTACTAGGGAGTCAGTGGGCATGATGCACCCAAAGTCAATGCTTCTCTCGGGCGTGACTGTTCTCGCTCTGCTCAGTCCACTTGTATCCGCTGAGCGTGCAGTGGATACGACAGAAGAAACTTCTCCTCTACACCAATCCCTGACACTGGATAATCAGGGGGAGAATTGTGTGTTAAACATTATCGGTGACAACGGAGCCAGACAATCAATTACTTTACTGCTGGAAACACCCTGTTACTGGGTCAGTTCCGGAGAATCCAGCACGATGCAACAATATAGCTATCCTGAATTTGATGCCCAAACCACATTATTGGTTGCAGGTACTACACTTGACTGGACAGACGAGCAGAAAAAATACCAAAAACTACCCACGAACACCGCTTGTAGTCAGTATTTGCAAGGGATTGTCATCAACGAGGGTGGGGTTGCTGCCGTTAATGAGATAATGGAGGCTCCCCACTGTAAAACTTTAGTCGTTGACGAAAAGGTATTTAAACAAGCAGCATCTGTCGAAAAGCGTTATCAACAACTTCCCGTAGGCCACTTCAAAGAGAGCTCAAAGACTGGTAGCGTAATTACCAAAGAAGGTGTCGCCAGTACACCAATATCCGTATCAGATAACACACACGATGAGCAAGAAAAATCCTTGCTGGATACCGTCCAACAGGCTATTAAACGCTTGTTTTCAGAGGATGACTAACACCACACCGTAAACCCTACCGCCATCGCTACTAGCAAGAAGCGTAGTCCAGTACAAACCTCCAGCCACGCTCTCCGCGGTAGTCGCGCTTCATCAGATGGTCAAAAGAGTCCACACCGACTTGTGATCGCAGCTTGTTATAAGTTTTTAGCTCCGTCATGCTATCAATCTCAAGCCTTACTCCTTTGCCACACTGAGACCATTTCGTACTAAAAGGCTCCCGCTGATTGATGATCTTGAAAGACTCACCCTGCCAAGTCTTGATAAACTGCTTCACAGAACCCCCAAAGCGATAATTACGAACAATTTTGGCACTCGATTTTTTTGGTAAATCAACAAACCCGCGGAATCTGACCTGACGCAGGCGAACCCGTTTGTTGCTTGGCACATGAAGACTCATGGATAATCTACACCGTTTAACCCTTTGACTAGGGACGCCACTAAATGACGTAAAAAAGCGATCAAACACTGCACTAATGGCTCGTTTATTAGGTGTCATACTGACCGACACAGACCCCCGCGGACACCCTGAGCCCGAGTAATATATATCCGATATCTTAATACTTGGATGCACAGCAGAAACCACTACAGGTATCAGTACACTGCACATTACCCCCCACTTGAGTAAACGTTTCAAGCCCCACCCCTCTTTAAGTCTTTGAAACTCTGAAATACTTGTTAAAAGCTAGTCGTACTTCTTCCTGAACAGGTTCACATCAAACTTTTTGATCCTGGAATCCAATATCTTCTTTTCTTTCACGCTAAGTGTTTTATCCTGATAGTAGCTTGAATATAGTTTACTCAAACTCTTCCACTCGCTCATCAGTAAATCCCGCTCCACTTTCGTTATTTTAGAGTCACTATGCGCTTCAATAATTGAAGATTTAAGCTTGTTGATACGAGCCAAGACCGGTTCACCCTTTGCTACAGCCACACCACACACTGCCGTTAACGACGCCGCAACCAAAATTATTTTTAATAATTTCTCTATACTCATTTTATAAGCCATCCTATGCTGTGGGCGAACGTCGCCAAAATACGGGAGGCCGCCCAAATTGCTTATGTGACATCACGCCACCGGTTTCACTCAGGCGCGCAAACTGACGCGAGCCACCCTGAGTCGGTAGAGACCAAAGCTTCTACTCACTGCACCCCCGAGTCCCTTTCTTGGAGCACAGCTGATTAGTCTTTTTAAGCCCTACTACATAAAAATGCGTAAAGCTACTAAAAAGAGGCTCAACTCTTTAAAAGTAATAATTTTATTGGCTCAATTTAACCAACTAATCACAGACTACATAGTCTAAATGATAGTCAAACTGGGCACGTCCTTTAAAATCGAGCGAATCAATGGCGATTTCAGAGGTGTCAGCGTCTTCATCCGTGGAGACATACAACGAAGTATTGCTGCGAAGAATCACATCCTTACCACACTCTGACAAGCGCCCACCCTCTTCTTCAAGTGCATCATTAATCAGAATGCTCTTGTTTTCGAACACACCATCCCAGCGGTCTGTCATAACCGGACTATTGCCATCTGCAAAAAAGTATTCGCGCTTAAACTCAGCTACCGCTGCTTCGTCTGAGAGTGTCACATTTCCTCTAAAGTCTGCATCCAGTAGCATGGCTCGGTAGCCAGCAGGAACATTCAGAGATATTGCCATATTACAAGTGACTCGACTCATACTGCTCCCCGTCCCCAAACCGGCTTCTGCACGATAATTGGATAGCAGTAGAGTAATCACCTTACCATCCGCAGAGATCAGGTATTCGTCATCATCTCCCGGGCAACCTTCCCCTGAAAATGTGGCACTATTTATCGATATATCTTCATATGGCCAGTCGTTAGAGCTGTGGCAAGCGACGAGGAGTAAACTAGCGATGAGAGGGGTAATGAGTTTCATAAAATGGGTCTCTTATCAAGGTAATACCACAGCAGAGTATGGCATTGGGTACAATAACAAAGCGTCACATCGGAGATTCAAAAGCCCTTATAGCCAGACCAATGGACGTCGCATTTTTCACGTACAAAGAGACTTAAAAAAGCATGATAAGTTCTTATAGGTTAAAACTCTAAGCACAACAGTTTCTCTTTCATGGCTTTGTAACTCATTGATTTATAGTGCTAAAAAGTAGAGTTTTATAAACAAAAAATCAATAAGTTACATCCAATTTGATTCTGATTGTGCGTATATATTTTGATCAATAGGCAAGCCAAGCGATTGCTACACGAAGCTTAAAGTGGCTCTTCATCATCTGGTGGGGGCAAATCCCGTAGCGGAAAAATAGTGTATCTGGGGGTATCACAATCCATCTGTTCACTTATTGATAAACTACTATCATTATTGCGACTTTGCTTTAACTTAAAACGGCGTGCGCTGGGGTGCTCAGCCACAAACTCGTCATACAAAAGCTGAACTTTCTGATGTAATTTTATTGCTTGCTCCGATCGGCCTGTCTTAAGTGCAATGCAAGCACGCATGGTTTGAATCCGACAGAACAATGGGGTAAAACGAATATCCAGCTTCTTACTATCCCCAATACTCAAATAATCTCGGTCGGCGGCTAGATAATCTCCCTTCAGATAAGCAATATGCCCCCTATGTGCCGCTGTAAATGCCGCTAGGTAACGCGCTTTTCTAAGTTGATCAATACGTTCTCTACGCAAGTTTTCGGCAGCTTTACGACGCAGACGCAACTGCTCTCTACTCAAGCCAGCTTCATCGGCCTTTTTTTCTTGATTCGGTAATGGTGCCTTTGGGTCTATTGTGGCTGTTCTGCTTGCGTACTTTTCAGATTCTAATAAATACCGCTCAACCGCAGCAAAATCGCCACGATATAAGTTTATATTTGCCCACGACAATAAGTCGTGCCTGTATGACAGCGTTTGCCTATGGCCTGTGAGTGTAAAATCAACTGAATTAAACTGTTTTTCCAGCTTACTAAGTTGAGTCAGTGCTGCGTCTTTATCGCCAGTATACAGCTCAAGCTCCGCCAACAAGCGCCTGACACGTAACAAGTCTAGCGTGATAACTTCAGAATTAATTTCACCAGATGCATCTTTAGACGGGCCATGTTCGATCACTAATTGAGCTAATTTTTTTAAGCGCTCTTCTGCGTCCAAAAAATAGCTTTGTGCATCCTGGTAATTACCACGGTTTAAATACAGCGGGTGTCCCTCATGTTGCCCCAAGCGCATTAGGCTGTCCGTTTGGGCATGTATTGCGGGAATGTTTTCTGGGGCATTCGTCAATGTCTCTTCGATATTCTGTACGGCAATCCCAATCAACTCCACCAGAATATCTAGCGATGGCTCCGTCCGCGAGAATACTGCGTCCATGTCCGTAATAACATTTCTGGCGGCAGCGGCGGCATTGGCGTTCAGCTCGGCCACTTTATGTTTATTCCAGAAATAGGCTCCCGTTCCCAACAATAATAATGACACCATCAGCACTACCCAAAAGTTGCGGTTGCGCACGAGACCCTTGTAAATAGTATAGAGGCGCCCACCTTTTTTCCCAGCAATTGCTTTAAGTGGCCTGTGCCGAAGAAAGTTCTGTAAATCTGCGGCTAACAGATTGGCACTTTGATAGCGTTGCTCTGGCTGATCATGAGTCGCTTTTTTAATTACTGCCCGCAACTCATGTGAAGGGATGAGCTGGAGCATGTGTTCGATATCAATTTTTTTATAGCGCTTTTTAACCAGTAATTCGGTTGCAACTCTTGGCAGGCTTTCGCCAATCAGTAATTGTCCAAGAATAATCCCTAAGCTATAAATATCGTCAGTCACATGAGGAGGCTTGTGTGCTCGTCGCTGTGGACTGGCGTATTCAGGGGTTAATGCTTGTGATTGTAATTCTTCTGTTTGATGATCCTGAGTTCTGATTAATGTTTGGGATATGCCAAAGTCTAAAAGCTTTAAAATTCCTTCTTCCGTCACAAGGATATTTGCTGGCTTGAGGTCGCAGTGAACGACCCCTTGCTTGTGTGCATGCTCCACCACCTTACACAGAGTACAAAAGACGGTAATTAACTCCTTGCGTCCCAGTGCGTGCTCAATGCTATAGCAGTCGATAGCCTTACCATCAACCAGCTCCATCACCAGATAGGGGAAGCCTTCATCCAGCGTGCCACCATCCAGTAGGGTGACAATGTTAGGGTGCTCAAGGTTTGCCAGTGTTTGACGCTCACGACGAAACATCTCTGCTTCAACTTGGCCCAACTCAACAACCTTAATCGCAACACGCTGTTGATACTCTCCGTCAACGCGATCCGCAGCGTAGACGCGCCCCATACCGCCTTTGGCAATTTCAGCACCAACCAAGTAGTTTCCCAAACGACGGCCAGATAAATCCGGGCATGCTGCGATACCTTTGAGGTCTGGAGATTCAGACAGAAACTCACCCGAAGACACATGCGCTTCGAGTAACACCTGAACTTCATTGAGGATTTCTTGCCGGCCCTGACACTTATTTTTGAGCCAAGAGTGACGCTGGTTTGGGGGTAATTCCAGCGCGTCAAAGAACAGGTCTTCGACTTCAGCGAAATAACCAGCGTCTACCGGCTCATTTCCTTGAACAGCCATGCTTTAGCCATTGTCCATTTACGCTTTACCGTTGATAAGGATATTTCCAATACATCTGCAACTTCATCATTACTCATGCCCGAAAAGAAACGCAATTCGACCACTTTAACCTGAACTGGGTCCAGTGTCTCCAGCCGTGTCAGCAGTTCGTCAAGCTGCAACAAGTCCATATCAGTTTCAGCCTGAAAATCATCCACCCCTTCTATCAGAGTAACGGGAGCCTGCCCCCCCCCACGCTTTGCCGCATTCTTGGCACGGGCATGAGACACTAAAATTTGTCGAACACAGTTACCACAGACAGCCAAAAAGTGCTGCTTATCATTAAACACCATGCTTTCTTCAGCGCTCATCTTGAGATACGCCTCATTCACCAAGGCCGTTGGACACAAGGTGTGGTTTGAGCGCTCACGCGACATCTGTATCGCCGCGAGGCGCTTGATCTCTGGGTAAAGGGTTTCCAGCAATTTTGCATGATGTTCCGACTGGGTCAGTAATTCCATAGAATGATATTTCCCTAAAAACGCAAGTAAAGCCAACTATTGCAGGTTTCCAAGATAGCAACCGTTGCCTGAAAGCTCCAATGAAATACATTTATTGCTTTTGCGTCCACACCAGCCTCAGCCAATGGCCAGATGAACTACCCCGCAGACAGCCACGCCCCCCACAAGTATAGCCTGTTTACTACCTTGGGTTGGTTTTTAATTCGTAGTCGTGTGTGATTGCTGCCACTTTTTCCAGCATTTTCGCAGCCGAACAATATTTTTCCGCAGACAAGCTGACTGCACGAGCGACACGCGATTCTGCAATATCATTGCCTTCCACAATGAAGTGCAGGTGAATTTTCGTAAACACTTTGGGGTTCGTATCAGCACGCTCTGCTGTAATTTCAACCTCACAGTTGGTCACATCCTGTCGCGCCTTCTGCAAAATCATCACCACATCAAACGATGAGCAGCCACCCAACCCTAATAGCAGCATTTCCATCGGGCGCACGCCCAGGTTTCGTCCACCAGACTCTGGTGCGCCATCCATAACAACGGAGTGCCCGCTATCCGACTCACCCACAAAACTCATGTGATCTAACCATTTAACGCGAGCCTTCACGCCGCCTCCTCTATTTTTTTCTCGACAGTATCCATCAACATTCCGGCAATATTGGCAGAATAAATCGTATCTAATTCACGAATACACGTCGGGCTGGTGACATTAATTTCAGTCACATAATCCCCTATGACATCCAGGCCGACAAAGGTTAACCCCATTGATCTTAATGTTGGGCCAATTGCAGCGCATATTTCACGATCACGGTCTGTTAATGCAACGCCTTCTGACCTTGCGCCAGCTGCCAGATTTCCACGACTTTCACCAGCCGCTGGTATTCTGGCCAGCGCATAATCAAATGGCTCACCATCAATAAGCAGAATACGCTTATCTCCCGCTTTGAACTCTGGCAAGAAGCGTTGCGCCATTGCAGTGACCGTGCCGTGTTGGGTTAGTGTTTCAATAATCACGCTGCGATTTTGATCATCCTCCCGAATCTGGAAAATCATTGAACCACCCATGCCATCTAAGGGCTTCACCACGATTTGCTTATACTTGTCGTGAAAGGACTTAATCAACGCCATATCGCGCGTCACCAGTGTCTCCGGCGCATATTCAGGAAACCAGGTCGTTAAAAACTTCTCATTCGAGCCACGAATACTCGCGGGGCGATTAAGCACTAAACAACCCTGGCGCTCTGCCAACTCCAGCAAATAAGTGCTGTAAACATACTCCATATTGAAAGGGGGGTCTTTTCGCATAATGACACAATCCAGCTCCCCCATCGCTTGTTGATGGCTTCCCAGATAGTCAAACCAATGATCATTATTATCCGCCAACTTGACCGTTTGGCTATTACAATAAGCGACCCCGCCTTCAGCGTAGATGCCTGACTGAAGAATATAATGAACTTCCCAGCCCCGACGCTGCGCCTCCAACATCATTGCAAAAGAGCTGTCCTTATAGGGCTTGATTGACTCAATCGGATCCATGACGACACCGATTTTAAGTTTTGAATTAGACACGCCGCCATCCGAATATTTTGAAGAGGGCAGGTGATTGTAGACGCTATTTCTACAAAAAAAAAGCGAACCAAAAGTCCGCTTAAAGTTGCGAGGGAGTCAGTAAATCCACCCAATGATGAAATTCGATGGATAAATAAGCAAGATGCCTCACGAGCACCACCCGAACCGGGCACATTATCTGACCGATCCACCCTCTGAGTAGCGGCAGATAATTATTCGGTTCAAAAACATGTTAAATTACGCTCAATCAACTGGGGAAATATTGAATTTATGCAGGCTGGCTTTATATCATGCCTACCCTCTTATACTACTATGTACTTGTCAGATTGATGAAGGTGGCTTTTCACTAAAAAATGAACTTAATAACATTTGATAACGACTACCCCCATGGAAATAGTGTTGAAAGAAAATAGTACAAAGCCTAGACAAGATGATCGTTCGGAGGATGCTCAGTTGCTGAAACTGATTCAGGCGGGTGATCGTGATGCTTTTTCGACGCTTTATCTGAAGTATCAACCGCGGTTCCTGAAATACTGTACGAGAGTGCTGCAAAATGACATAGCGCTGGCTGCGGATATTGTGGATGAGGCGATGATCGAGATTTGGAAATCAGCGGGGAACTTTGCTGGCAAATCGCTCCCTTCGACATGGATGTATTCGATAATGCGTTTCCGGTTGATTGGCTGTTTGCGTAAAAATAAGGAAGTGCTGCTTGAAAATGATGCCGCAGCCATCAATATGGAAGATACTGCTTTAAGGCCGGATGAAGAGCTAGAACTAAGTCAGGTGAACTCGTCACTGATTCGGCAAATGGGTCAACTGAGTGATAAACACCGCGAGGTTATTGAGCTGGTGTATTTTAAAGAGTTATCAGTTCGGCAGGTGGCCACTGCTTTGGGCATTTCAGAAGGAACCGTTAAAACACGCATGTTTTATGCGAGAAATCATTTAAAATTGATTATCAGTAATTCTGATGGTCCCTAAGCGGCGTTGTGTATGAATACCAAGCTAAAACAAGAGGTGATAAGTTTGCTGCCGTGGTATCACCTTGGCAAGTTGACTGATGAAGAAGAAGCACTGGTAGATAGAGCACTACAGGAAGACCCGAGCCTGAGAGAGGCGTTGGCATTAGAAGAAGCCATGATACGTGCTGTACGAGAAGATAAGTCATTACTAGATGGTTCAATTTTCAATTCTTCCGCTGACCGGCTGGATAATGTTCTCGACAAAATAGCTCAATTAGAACGGGAACAGCCGAGTAAACTTACACGTCGTAAAGAGGCCAAAGCCAAGCCAGGTCTCTTATCCCATATAAAAAACTACTTTGAGAAACTGCTTGCTGGTAGCTCGCATAACTTTACCTATGCGGTGTTTGCAGTACTCGCCGTAGTCCAGGTTGCTCTACTGGCATTGTTTATTATCTCTTCCAGCGATAACGGCATGTATGACTTGGCCAGTTTTGATGAACAAGATGCCAAGTCGGCAAGTAGTTCAATCGTGCTGCTAATCAGCATGGAGGGGCACTTCAAAGCGAATGACTTTGGTGAGATACTTGGTGGTCGTGTGGATGCTGCTCTTCTTCCTGATAATAATAACTACTATCGGGTGCGAATCAGCAAGCACTTGTCGCCACAGGAAATTGAGGAACTAAAGCATGAGTTGTCGAAAAGGCATGGTAAAGTTTTGTTTATTGGGGAAGAAAGCCCTCTTTAGGCGCATTTTGCTAAGTGTCGTGTCATTTAGCCTCTGTTGTTTTGTTTCAAGTTCCGCGCTGGCAAATCAAAATACAGCCTCATCTCCCTCTGGCCAATTCTGTACGCACCAAAAGAACCGCCGCTTTGTCCTACCTTGGGTGTGTCAGGGTTCACCCCAGATACCGATTATTAACAAACCCATCAGAACAAACTTTGTTAAAGATGAGATTTTGCTAGTTTATGATTTCGGTACTACAAGAACCGCGGTCGAGGACGTAACAAAAAAATATAAACTAAAACGCAAGGGGGGGATGGCCTTGGGCGCATTGCGCAAGAGCGTGGTGATTGCGGATACTCAAGGGCAGAGTCCACTGGATCTTTTAGACGCCATCAATAAGGCAGAAACAAAATTTCAGGCGAGTACTAATAACTACTACACCCTTGCCGATAGTAATAACTCGTCAGCCCTTGGCTACTCGCTAACACAAACTGGAGTTGACCGGGCCAGAGCAGTTGCCAAAGGTCGTGGTGTGGTCATCGGCTTGGTAGACACCCCAGTGGATGCCTCCCACCCGTCACTTCGCGGCTCTAATATTGAACAGCATATTGTCGTTGACCCCAGGACAATTGAAAGTAAAGTTCATGGGACATCAATTGCAGGAGTTTTAGTCAGTAAGGCCCCACAAATTGGTATAGCACCTGAGGCTAAATTACTTTCGGTCAGTGCATTTTCTTCCGTGCCGGGCAAACCAAAAGTACTGAGAGGCAAATCCACTGACATTGTTCGTGCAATCGCTTACTGTATCCGGCGAAACGTCGATATTATTAACCTAAGCTTCACGGGTAGTCGTGACAAACTGGTAGAACAGATTATTCGCGCGGCGATTCGCAAAAATATTACGGTCGTTGCCGCTGGAGGTAATAGAGGCAGAATAGGTAGCACAGTCTATCCCGCAGTGATTGAGGGTGTGATTGGCGTGACAGCCGTTGACCGGGCGCAAAGACGCTTTAAATATGCCGACCAAGGACGCTTTATTGATATTGCTGCACCGGGGGTGAGTGTACTCACCACAGCGCCCAACGGTAAGTATCAGGTATCAACCGGAACATCAATAGCTGCTGCACATATATCAGGTGTTATGGCTCTGCTCAAGTCGTACCGTAAAGACTACTCCCCGAATCAATTAAACAGCACAGCTCATGACTTAGGAAGACGGGGTCGTGATGATGCGTTTGGCTATGGGCTTGTTGATGCTGGTGCCGCGTTGCGTAAGATTGGTGCGCCACTCCCTTAGTGAAGCCACAGTAAAAACAAGTTGTGCCGTGTCCCCATTAATCCAATGAGAATTAAACGTCGTTACTGCCTTTTCACTGTTTTGTTGGTGATTGCCTCCGTTGCTTCAGGCCTCACTTTTGAGCAGAACCCTTTTAACACTGCTGCGAATACCTTCCGTGGCCGTGTGCTGGGGTTTGAGCTCTTTCGTATTCCGAGCGACTCCATGATGCCAACACTGATGCCGGGTGATTTCATCTGGGTATCGACCAGTGCCTACAAAGATAAACCGCCACAAATTAATGATGTCATTACCTTCCTCTACCCCAAAGATAAAAGCGTTAACTATATCAAACGCCTGATTGGTCGCCCCGGTGATACCGTGCGTATCGAAAATTTCAAAGTCTACGTCAACGACGAAGAAATCCAGCAACCCTATCTGGATAACGCATTGGTTAGAAAGCCATACTCTCGCTATATGCAACCAGTGGTCGTTCCTGAAGGCAGCCTGTTTGTTATGGGAGATAATCGTGACAATAGCAATGATGGGCGTTTTTTTGGTATGGTGAAACGTTCAGATGTTATTGGCAAAGCCACCTTGATTTTGTTTGGGAAAAATAATCGTACCGGCAACAGCATTGAGTGACTTCACTCGAGTCCCGCTTTTACATGAAAAAACAGTCTGGGAAATGTATCATCGCCCGCCATACACAATTCATTATGTAAGCTTTAGTGTGGTTGGATAAATGCGAGAATTGCTTTATAAAATTCCCTTGGCTTCTTTGCTGATCGCAACGCTACTCCTAGGCTTGGCGCCATTTCACCCGGAGCCACATCTGTGGGAAAAGCTCAAGATGCTTGGAAATGGAACGTTGACGGAGCTTATTGATATTTTTGATTTATTGATGCACAGCTTTCCGTTGCTTATCTTGATTTTGAAGCTTATTTTTGCTCGTTCGCCAGAGTAGCTCAACGTTTTCGTGCGATCAGGCGGTGGTTAAGGGAGTACCCTGAAACTCAATGCCAATCCAGCCATTTTTCATAAAGCTACGAATGTTGCCATGATCCGTACCGTCCGGGTTTTTCAATACATCATCACGATAATAGCGGCCAAAACAAGCTAAGGTTTCATCGGCACTGAGTGAGTGTTGTTGTGCAAATGCAAAGATTTTGCAGGATCCGTTATTCTGATCGACTGCATTGCTCACCTCACCATTATTAAATGCAGTTGGTGTAAATGTGTACTCAGCGTCAATCACAGCCATCGTATCTTCAAACTCGATTGATTCCGGTGCATTGCGGAGGCGGTGTAGAAATGCGGATAAGGTCATAACATGGGTTCCGTTTATTGCTTGGAGGATTGTGACTAGCGCAGATTACCAGAATTTTTATCTGGGTGTTGAACCGTTTGTTACCTAGATTTGCTTTGTTCCGTGGTTGTTGTGATACCATCATTGTCTGGAAATCTTCAGTTTCTGGGGTATGTAACTGAATGATATTCAACAACTATCTGGAATAATAATTATAATGAATAAGAAAAAAATTCCTGCCACCCTTGTGACGGGCTTCTTGGGTGGGGGCAAAACGACGTTGTTATCAAGTGTACTAAAACAGCCGGCAGGTCGGCGGGTCGCCGTTGTGGTTGGTGTTCCGTCAGGAAGTGGGATTGACTCCGAGATTCTGCGAGGGAAGGGGGCTGATCTTGTCGATAATGTGCGACGGCTTCCCTTAGGAAACCGTATCTATGAGCTGAGTAATGGCTGTTTGTGTTGTACGGTTCAGACAGATTTTCAGCATATGATGCAAGCGCTTGCTATGTGCTATGACCGGATTGATCACGTCATGATTGAAACGCCCGGTACTGAACTACCAATTACCTTTCTCAAGCATTTGAACTCCCACAGCTTATCAGCCTTGTTTACCATTGATTCGGTGGTCACCGTGGCTGATGGATCTTTACTCGCGGGTGGCGGCTTCTCTAGCGACATGAATTTGATTCACAGTAAAGTTGATCCCAACCTGAAACATCTCTACCGGGCGCAGCTAGACATTGCTGACGTTGTGCTGATTAGTAAGGCAGATTTGGTGTTCCCTGCTGTGCGCAGAAGGCTTCAGAGCAAACTGCAAGCCTTGCTGACACATCGCCCGGATATTATCAGTATGCAACATGGTTTGGTGAATCCTGATCTGTTGTTTAATCGGGATTGTGAGTCTGAGCAGCGTCTTGATGTGGATAAAATCAAGGTTGATGAGCAGCACATTGCAGACGGTTTTGATTCTGTGATGGTCAAGTTGGGTAGGGTGGATAGTGACTTATTGGTGAGTCGCTTGCAGATGCTGATTCGTGAGCAGCCGGTGTATCGGACAAAAGGTTTTGCCGAGTTGCCAAATAAAATGATGCGTCAGGTTGTGCAGGGAGTAGGCTCCCGAATCAATCGTAGTTATGATCGGTGCTGGGGAGAGGGTGAGCAACGCAGTACGCACTTGCAGATCATTGGCCGCCATCTCGACTCAGAACGTCTGATGGCGACACTGAGAGTGGCCGAGGTCTGAGCGACCTCCTCAATCACTGTTACTTTTATCAGGCTGTTAGCACCGGGTTGTCTGTTTCAGGGCAGTCAATGTGCTTATCTGTGTGCGAGCCTTCGGGAAACTCCTGAGCTAAAATCCAAATCTGACACGTGGTGTCATTGATCTTTGGCAGGGATGCCAAAGACGACTTAGTGCGTTCCTGATCAAAGTAGGTGAATGGTTCATCCAGGAAGATAAACTGTTTCTCGTTACCTGTGTTCTGAGCCAGTTGCTCGGACATTGCAATGCGTACAGCCAGCAAAATCTGGCGTTGAGTGCCTGAGGAAACTTCATCAAAATCAATCCAGTCGCCTTTTGCATCGGAGTACACATGCACCGACAAGTCCTTGCTGATTCTGATTTGCTTGTAGCGATTGTCAGTAAAGAGTGGCATGGTGTTTTCAGTGCGACTGGTGATTGAGGCATTAAAATCGGTGATCAATGCATCCGAAGCGCGCTGCAATAGTTGTACCCCGGTTTGTTGGGTGTTGATGTTTTGCTGATGCGTCTGAAGCTGCTGTTGTATGTTGAGCAATTTGGAGCGGATAGTACCGGCTTGATCTGAGCGCTCTTTCTCGCCGCTAATCTGTGCCTCCAGAGGCTCATTGAGCTGATCCAGTTCCTGTTGTTGCTGGTTTATGGTATCTCGTAAGCGTTGGACTATGTTCTCAACTTCTGTGTCGTTCGCGGTGAAGTCCTGGCATTGACCAATCAGTGACCTCAGTCTTTGCTGGTCATTCTGAGGCGGTGCGGCGAGTACCGATTGTGCCTGGATTTTTCCCTGTAGCATCTGTCTCATGCGGGCTGTGACCAAATTATCAATCGAGTGCTGCGAGTGCTCGTGAGATACTTGCAGCGTATCAGATAGCTGCTTTGCGCGATTGAGCTGCGCTTCATTTTTTGACTCAGAGCGCCATTTCAGAAATAGTAATAAACTCGTCAGTAGTACCAATCCCATTGTTACCTGAAAGCCCCATTGAGTGACACCTTCTTGCAAGCGGTTAATAGGTGCGGTTAACTCTGGCTTTTGGGCAAGTTTTGCAACATGCTCAGGGAAAAAATTAAAGGCTAACCAGATTAGCCATGCGACCAGCATCATGGGGACAGCAGTCCATGTTAGCACGTGGAAAAAGCGTCGAATGTTTCGGGTCTTTCGATATTGTTTTTGTAATGACCGATAACTGCTGCTGAACTCAGCAAGTTCACCATTCAGTTGTTGCTTTTGCTTACTTTCAAGTGCGACGACCTCACGGGCATCGACAAGCTCAGGTAGCCAGGTCTCGTCCAGATTTAAGGCATCAATAGCCTCCTGATGCTGTTGAGCAATGGGTTGTAATTCAGCAATTTTTTGCTGATCAATATCAGTGGCGGCTCGTAGCTCGTCGGTAATGCGAGAATATTCGCCGATTCCCGCCATTTGTTTAATGCTGTTACTATCCGGGGCTGGGGTGCTTAAATCACGAGCCACCAGATAGAAAGAATCCGTGAATGTATTAAAAGAATAGCCAAGCAATTTTTGAATCATTGCATCGGTGTGTTCAATGCCCTCGGCGAGCACTTCCTCGTTGTCACCCAATGCCTTATCACTTTTGGCTGAATAGAGCCTCGCATCACTATTGCCATGCTGATCAATGCTGCGTTGGATGGTGTATGGTTGGTCGTTATCGTCGCTGATCGTCAGTGAAACAGAGGCAGACTCTGAGTCCCAGCGAATGAGTTTTGATAAGGCCTCACCCGACAAATTAAACGTACGCCCAAATAAAGCAAAGCAAATTGCCTCGCCAATACTGGACTTTCCTGACTCATTCAAACCACTGACAGTAATGATCCCTTGTTGTGGCAGATCGCTGAGGTCAAGCTGCTGATATTTTCGGAAGTTCTGCGCCTGTAATGATTGAATCAGCATTCTGCACTGTCCTCGTTGGGTAATTCATTGGATGCCTGCAACTTGCTGAGAATCAATTTGGAGGCAGCGACGTAAGACTCAATATCAAAGTCACTATCTAGCTCTGCTTGATGTTTTACATCCGTTTTGCAGAACTTTGCAAAGCGCCTGGCAGCTCCTTTAAATTCTGATGGCTTCAGCCAGCGTAAGTCAGTATTGGCAGACATTGCACATTTCCCTAGTTTTTAGCTTATAATGCCGGAGGCAATCCAATATAAAAAGATAACACAAAAGGCGGAATCTAATGAAAAAACTACCGATTAAAATTATAACAATGGGCTTGTTAGTTGGCTTGGTTAGTGGCTGTAATTCAGCGGCTTATGAATACCGGAAGCATCCGGTTGCGGCTGAAATCACCGTTCCAATAAAGCAGACTGTTAGTGCGGGAGAGACAGGGCTATCTGTTCGCTTTGACAAGATTGAGTCGGACACCCGTTGTCCAATTAATGCACGTTGTGTGTGGAGCGGGGTGGCTGTTGTCAATGCAACGGTGCTGAACAATAAGGGGGATAGTCAGTTACTCAAGTTGAGTACTGTTAACTATGAAAAGGTGAATCGCTCAGAAAAAGTATTTGGTAAGCGTGTTACTTTGCTGGACTTGCTGCCAAAGCCGGTGGTTGGAAAGTCGGCCAAGCCTGAGTTGAATCCACCTTCAATCAAGGTAAAAATTGATTAGTGTTTCTTGTAGTTTAACAGCGCATTAAGCCCAAAAAAGCCACCAACCTTATGCAAGGGTACTGGTGGCTTTTTCGTAGTCAGTGCATTTTGTTGCAGTTTATCGCTTCATTGATGCAAAAAATTCTTCATTCGTTGCGGTTGACTGAAGTTTATCAAATAAAAATTCCATTGCTTCAACTTCATCCATCGGGTGCAGGAATTTACGCAATACCCATAGAGCTTGGAGTTCCTCCTCGCCCATCAGCAGCTCTTCACGACGAGTGCCCGAACGGTTGATGTTAATGGCCGGGAAGACACGCTTCTCTGCAATGCGACGATCCAGATGAATTTCTGAGTTGCCGGTTCCCTTAAATTCTTCGTAAATGACCTCATCCATTTTGGAGCCGGTGTCAATCAACGCTGTGGCCAGAATAGTCAGGCTACCGCCTTCTTCAATATTACGAGCCGCACCAAAGAAACGCTTGGGACGTTGCAGTGCATTGGCATCTACACCACCGGTTAATACCTTGCCTGATGAGGGTACAACGGTGTTATAAGCGCGAGCCAGGCGGGTGATGGAGTCAAGCAGAATAACCACATCCTTCTTGTGCTCTACCATGCGTTTGGCTTTTTCGATGACCATTTCTGCGACTTGTACATGGCGTGTGGCTGGTTCGTCGAAGGTTGAGGAGATCACTTCTCCCTGAACCATACGAGACATTTCGGTCACTTCTTCGGGGCGCTCATCAATCAGCAGGACGATCAGGTAAGACTCTGGGTAATTGGTCGCGATACTTTGCGCGATATTTTGTAGCATCATCGTCTTACCGGCTTTAGGCGGTGCGATGATCAGGCCACGCTGGCCCTTACCAATCGGGGAGACAATATCAATAACACGTGCGGTAATATCTTCTGTACTACCATTGCCTCGCTCAATTCGCATACGCTCTGTTGGGTGTAGCGGCGTGAGGTTTTCAAACAGAATTTTATTACGTGCATTTTCAGGTGACTCGAAGTTGATCGTATCAACTTTCAGCAGTGCGAAATAACGCTCGTTATCGCGTGGTGTGCGAATTTTTCCAGAGATGGTGTCACCCGTGCGCAGACCAAAGCGACGAATCTGGCTAGGTGAGACATAAATGTCATCAGCGCCTGCGACAAAGTTACTATCCGCCGAACGCAGAAAGCCAAACCCATCTTGTAGAATTTCCAGAACGCCATCGCCGTGAATGTCTTCACCTTTTTTGGCGAGTGCTTTAAGGATGGCAAAAACCACATCCTGCTTTCTGGCACGTGACATGCCATCGACGCCAAGTTCTTTAGCAATGTCGAGTATTGCGGAAGGGGATTTATGTTTGAGTTCGGTTAGATTCATGGATAGTCAGTTTTATTGATATTAATTACGATTAACGAACGGAGTTCGTTCAAATAAACGAATGGCTCTGTTAGATTTAGTGACTCAGATAATTCGTCGCGGGAAGGAGCGAACTGAGAATAGAAGTACCGGGGAATGTTCCCGACGAACTCCAGCCTAGCATGGGAGTAATGGAGTGTCTACCGATAAAATGCAAATCCCGACTCTTTTTACCGAGTCGGGATGTGTGATGAATGCTCAAATATTCTCATCAAGGAATGAAACTAGCTGAGGCTTACTCAAAGCGCCTATTTTAGTGGCATGTACCGCGCCATTTTTGAACAGCATCAATGTCGGGATACTGCGAATCCCATATACAGGTGGCGTTCGCGGGTTATCATCAATGTTTAACTTGGCAACCTTTACCTTGCCAGCATATTCCTCGGCAATTTCACCAAGCAGTGGGGCGATTGATTTACACGGCCCACACCATTCCGCCCAATAGTCCACCAGCACTGGTTGGCTGCATTTCAATACCTCTTGATCGAAGTTGTCGTCACTCAGTTGTACTATGCTCACTTGCTATCCTCTGTCGTTGATTCTTGGATGATGGTGCATCTTCTCGCCGATTATCGGGGTTGCGTTTAGAAATTCAAGTATAAACTATAGCGCCTCATTCTGTCGGTGGAGTTTGTCGAGTAGAAGGAACTTTAATAATACTCGCTACTCTGTGACAGTATACAAACAAGTGAGGTTAAATATGTTTCATAAAAGAGTGTTACGCACAGGGTTGGTTGTGGGTCTGATGGCGATTTCCGCACAAGTGCTGGCAGTGCCAGAGGCAATCAGCGCTGTTTATAACGTGTATCGTAATAACACACCTGTCGGCTATTTAGAAAGTAGGCTGCAGTATGCTGGTGGTGGGTATGAGTATAGTAAGTCTACTCGCGCAACGGGAATTGCCCGCCTATTAACGAAGGCGCGTGTTACGGAGAAGTCAACAGGCAAAGCGGCAGGTCATCGGCTGATACCGTTGTCTTATTTGTACGATGAACGAACCCGCAGTAAAACCCGCATAGAGCAGGCGAGGTTTGTCAACGGCCAGGTATCCGGTATTTATAAAGACAAGGCGTATTCTCTGGCAGTACCTGCTAATGTGCTGGATCGTGCAACATTGGAGTTGGCTGTTGCCAGGGATTTGAAACGTGCGCTGCCGCATCTGGTGTATCAGGTGATGGAGCGGGGAAAGATTAAGACCTACACCTTCGTTCGGCAGGGTAGTGAGCGCCTAAGAACGGCTGCCGGAGAGTTCGATACAATCAAGGTTGCGGTCAAGCGTTCAGATAACAGCCACGAAACAATCTACTGGATGGCGAGGCAGCTGGACTATCTCCCGGTCAAAATGTTCCACCGGGAGAAAGGGGATGTGATCACAACCGATCTGAACAGCTACAGGCGTGGCGGTTAACGCATTGTAACCAGTTCCTCAGCACTAACAGGATGGATGGCGATGGTATCGTCGAAATCCTGTTTAGTGGCCCCCATACGGATGGCAACCGCAAAGCCTTGCATCATCTCATCGACTCCTGTTCCAATCATATGGCATCCGATAATTTTTTCTTCTTCGCCGAGCACGACCAGTTTCATGTGAGTGCGTACCTGATGCTTCGTGACTGAGTGATACATGGGAACAAAGTCGGTGGTATATACCTTAACGCTATCGCCATACTTGTCGCGTGCTGCTTCCTCGCTTAGACCCATTGTGGCAATTGGCGGATGGGTAAACATCACGGTTGCGATGTCATCGTAAGACATTTTTCGGTGTGGCTTGTTGCCATATAGACGATCGCCCATACGGCGACCTGCCGCAATCGCAACAGGTGTCAGCTGTGCCTTGCCGATAATATCGCCAATGGCGAAGATGTGGTTTATGTTGGTACGTTCTTCGTCGTCTACTGGAATTGTGCCGTCATCATTGACATGTACATTGGTATTTTCCAGTCCAAGGTTGGCAGTGTTAGGGCGTCGCCCAATGGCCCAAATCAGGCTGTCAACATTACTCACGCTGCTGCCGTCATCAAATAAGATGTTGAGCTTGCCATTATTCAGGCGTTCAACTCGCTCAATGATGGCGTTGTCATTAATAATAATGCCGTCATCGTCCAATTGATTGCGTAATGCGCGGCGCAACATGCCATCAAAAGTTCGTAGCATGGTGCGGCCTTGATGCAATAAATAGACTTCAGAATCGAATGCCTTCATCAGCATGGCTAATTCCAGTGCAATATAGCCACCGCCAACCACCACCACTTTTTGAGGTTGGCGCTCATTCAGGTCATTGAAAAATTCATCGGAAGTAATGCCATATTGCGCTCCGGGGATGTGGTCTGGTATAAAGGGGTGGCCACCCGTGGCAATAACGATGTGATCGGCCGTATAGGTTTTGCCATCGACCTCCAGTGTGTTGTTATCCACAAAGCGGGCGAAGCCATGAATCAGGTCGATGCCGCGTTCGGACAAAAAGCTGTCCTGATACCAGTGGGTGATATTGCCGATGTAGTTATCACGTTTGGCAATTAGCGTTTTCCAATCAAACTCACCTCGATTCACTGCAAAACCATAATCTTTTGCGTCTTCAAGGGCATGTGCCAAGCTCGCCCCGTACCACATAATTTTCTTGGGTACGCAGCCCACATTGACGCAAGTCCCACCAAGCTCGCCGGATTCTATAATCGCTGTTTTGGCACCGTATTCAGAGGCACGTTCCACGACGGACAAACCGCCGCTGCCTGCACCAATGGCAATTAAATTGTAATGGGTACTCATGAAGAAATCCAACCTATTGTTTGTCGTTTATGTCGCCAGTCTAACTATTAAGCGGGGCATAAAAGAAGTGCTCAATGCTGCCCCGAATGTATTACTTATTGGCTAACCATGCTTCCAGTTGCTCAGAGCCACCGATGAGTTGCCCGTCTACAAAGACCTGAGGAACACTGCTGCTGTTGGAGATTGCACGCAATGTTAAGTCAGTATAGTCACGGTTTAATAACAGTTCTTCGTAACTATAGCCTGCCTCTTTCAGCATACTTTTCGCCTTCGCGCAGTAGGCACAACCGGGGCGGGTGAACACGCTAACACTGGCTGGAACAGGCTTTTCGGGAGCGATGTATTGCAACATGGTATCTGCATCGGATACCTCAAACGGGTCGCCGGGAAGGTCGGGTTCAATGAACATCTTTTCAATACGACCATCATTGACCAGCATGGAATAGCGCCACGAGCGTTTTCCAAAGCCTAGCTCAGCCTTATCAACTAATAACCCCATGCCGTCTGTAAATTCACCATTGCCATCGGGTAAAAAAGTAATATTTTCAGCGTGCTGGTCGGCACTCCACTCGTTCATCACGAAGGTATCGTTGACGGAGATACACACGATTTCATCCACACCATTGGCACGAAACACTGGTGCCAGTTGGTTGAAGCGAGGGACATGTGCTGATGAGCAGGTTGGTGTAAATGCACCGGGTAAAGAAAAAACAATGACGCGGCGGTTCTTGAATATGTCATCGGTGCTGATACCTTTCCACTGATTGTCTTGATAAACCCGGAAAGTAACCTGAGGGACTAACTGACCTTCTTTATTCTCAAACATTTGATATTCCTTAAAAGTAACTATGACTAATAATGTTGCTGATAGAGCATAATATGCCATAGCCTTTACTTGGTTAAATCGATTGTATGTATTGTTACGATTGATGAAAGCGAACGATGAATTTTACCAATCATCAGATGGTTAAGGTCTTTTTGGTTCCCAATTGGCCAAAATAAAGACGCTGCGTTATCTGGGGGATTTACAGATAAACGTCTGAATCTGGCCTCCTGTCTGCCGAATGTCGATCCTGAAAACTTCCCTTGTCTATACTGGAGACAATGATAAAAAACATCTGGTGTATGACATGATAAAAGTTGCCCATATCTCAACCGGGCTGGAAACTGGCGGTGCGGAGGTGCAGTTGATGCGCTTGATTGCCGCGATGAATCACGATGAGTTTGAAATGATGGTGATTTCGATGGATCGAGACACTTATCTGGCTGATCGGATTCGTGAATTAGGGATTCCTGTGCACTCGCTGTGTTTGCGCAAGCGGCCGTGGGCGCTCTGGGAGGGCTATCAACTACTGAGGAAGTTTAACCCAGATGTGATCCACGGAACCATGTATGAGGGTGGGGTATTTGGTACATTGTGTCGGCCATTTTTGCCCAAGAAGCCACATGTCATCTGGACTGTTCATGAGCCATTGGAGCACTACGACGAAGAGCCGCTGCGCAAACGTTTGCAGCTGCGTCTATGGGGCAAGATGTCTGGCTTACCAGAATGTTTGATGTATGTTTCTCACCTGAACATGCAGCAGCACCTTGATTATGGCTTCAATAATCAGAAAGCGATCGTTATTCCCAATGGTGTTGATACCACGCGTTTTGGACCAAACCGGAAGAAGGGTTTGGCAATTCGCAAATCATTGGGGATTCCTGAAGATTGTATCGTAATTGGTAAAACGGCTCGTTACCACCGGCAAAAAAATCATGTTGGTTTTTTACGATCAGCGGCGCTGTTGGCGGCGAAATATGACAATGTTCGCTTTATTCTGGTTGGCACGAATGTGGATGAGCACAACGACACATTGACTCGGTTAATTGGTAAGCTGGAGCTTGATGGAAAGGTGTATATGCTGGGCAATCGGGAAGATATTCCTGACATTGTCAATGCCTACGATATCGCCACCTTAACATCCTTGGGTGAGGCATTCCCTTTGACGTTGGGGGAGGCGATGGTGTCAGCGGTGCCATGTGTCGCGACCGACGTTGGGGACAATGCCTACATCATTGCCGACACGGGCTACGTTGTACCTGTTGAGGATGATCAGGCGATGGCGGATAGTTGGGAGAAGATTGTTGTGCTATCAGATCAGGAGCGCGCCGAGTTGGGGCAAAAAGCTCGTCAGCGCTGTCTTGATCATTTTACTCTGGAGCAGCAAGTCAAACAGCACGAAGAGCTGTACCGGACGTTGTATCGCATCAATGAGCGTACAGATGGGCTAAGGAAAGCCGTGTCTTAGTTGGAGCCGAAAATGCGACCAACATATTCAATTGCACTGGTGGTATAGGTCGCTTTGCGGATGTCGGCTGGATAAGCACACAATGAGTTCAGGTTATTCTGGTTAGCCTGCCATAGTGGTGCTACATCCGAGCCATTGCCTTCTCATAAAGCGCAGTCACTGCATCACTATCTACCCCCATGCACACCGAACTTGGCGTGATATTTTCCCAGTGAGCTTCGGGGAATGTGTAGTTGGTACGCTGCAGAATCGTTTGTCCTCTAGCAATGCCCTCAGTTGCGACCCGAACAGGCCCCTCAATCACTGCAAACAAATCGGGGTTAATGGTGTAAGCCACCGCAGATGCATCGTGTACATAACAGCCATCAGCGCCACGATGTTTGCGGTAAAAGTCGGCGTAGAACATGCCAGCTTTATACAAGAATTGGCCACACATTGGGTTTTGGTCACGAATGCGCTCCTGCAAACTATCTGTCATTAAGATTTTATGGGTGACATCCAGCCCAACCATGTTTACATGCCAGTCTGCCCGAAAAACCTTATCCGCCGCGTGCGGGTCGCAATAGATATTGGCTTCCGCGACTGGAGAGACATTACCCGGCTCCAGAATCGTGCCGCCCATAATCACGACTTTTTCTACTAATTGGGCAATTCTTGGCTCCAGTGTCAGGGCTAATGCCAGATTGACTAGCGGGCCTATGGCGATGAGCGTAACCTCATGCGGGTTTTCCAAAACGGTCTTTACGATAAACTGAGCCGCTGACAGCTCAATGGCTGTGCCAGCAGGCGGTGGCAGGTTGACATTGCCCAGGCCATCGTGGCCGTGAATAAAATCAGGGTAGTCGGTTAATGATTGTACCCAAGGCTGTGCAGCACCCTGCGCAACTGGAATATCTTGTCCACTCATTTCCACCAGCCGCAAGGCATTGGCGGTGGCCGTATCAACGGAAACATTACCGAAAGTGGTGGTCAGTCCCAGTAGCTCCAATTCTGGTGATGTGATTGCGAAGAAAATCGCCATTGCATCATCAATTCCCGGATCGGTGTCGATTATTATTTTTTTAGGCATAAATGACCTCAGTCGTCTTGATGATTGGTTTCGTCGCCAATGAGTTGGGCGATGTAAGGAATGCTTTCGGAGGCACCAAGGGTTTGTACGGTGACTGCGGCGGCACGATTGGCCATTTCCAGTGCATCCTTGACCGACTCGCCAACGACTAGTTGTTGAATAAAATAACCGATGAAGGTATCGCCGGCTGCGGTGGTATCGACCACGTCCACTACCTCGGCTGGCACGCTCAGTGTTTGTTCGGCATCTTTATAGCGTACCCCGCGCTCGCCCAATGTTAATACGATTTTCAGGTGGGGATAGCGCTGATGTAGCCGTCCTAACAGGGCTTCCGGCTGTCCTGCGCCCAGATCGGCATCGTTGACCAGGCCCTCTGCTTCAATCTCATTGACGATCAAGTAATCAACATTATCCATAGGGAGATCAAGTACCGCCTTGCTCATTGGTGCCGGATTAAAAGCAACGGTCATCTGGTGTTGTTTGGCTAACTGCAATACCTCTGCGGTCAGGTTGCACTCATTCTGCAGCAGCAACCAGTCGCCGGGTTGTGAGTTGTTCAAGTACTCCACTAACTCAGGCTTGGCAAAGCCGCGGTTGGCTCCACCAAACAGTAAGATAGCGTTCTCGCCAGCATCATTCACCTGAATAACGGCATGACCCGTCGGCTCCTCGACTTGTTTCAGGCAGTACACCCCCACGCCATTTTGCTGAAGCTTGCGGCAAATCCACTCGTCATGCACGCTGATTCGGCCAATGTGTTGGACTAAAACACCTGCACGGGCAAGCGCAATGGACTGATTTGCCCCTTTACCTCCCAGCATCATTTGATATTTCTGGCTGGGCAGGGTTTCGCCGGGGCAAACGAAATGAGGAACGCGATAAATATGGTCAATGTTGATTGAACCGAAGTTAAAAACTTTCAAGTGACCTCCTTGTGGCGCATTTATTAAAAAAGTATCTTATCATGCTACTGAGTATCAAATGTCTATGGGGTACAGGAATTATGCAGGTTAATACGGTCGATTGCCGTGCGGATGATGCTGCAAAACAATTTACCGAGTCACTACGAGGTACTGGCTTTGCTATTTTGAAACATCATCCAATTGATACCACTCTGGTGGAACAGGTCTATGCAGACTGGGCGCGTTTCTTTGCCAGCCCGAACAAACGGGAATATCTGTTTGACCCTGATGACCAGGATGGCTTTTTCCCTTATCTGAGCGAAAATGCCAAAGACGCAGCAGAGAAAGACCTCAAAGAATTTTTTCACTATTACCCTTGGGGGAAGTGCCCTGATTTTCTGCGGGCCGACACTGATCGCTTATACAAGCAACTGCGCGCACTGGCATCCATCCTGCTGGGTTGGGTCGAGGAAAACAGCCCAAAGAAAGTCCGCAAGGGCTACTCTATGGGGCTAAGCGATATGATTGATGACAGTCCTACTACGCTGATGCGGATTATCAATTACCCAGCGCTCAAGGGGGACGAGCAGCCAAATGCGATTCGCGCGGCAGCGCATGAGGATATTAATTTGCTGACCTGTTTGGTGGCCAGTACCGCGCCGGGTTTACAGGTTCAGGATGTGCAGGGAAACTGGCATGATGTGAGCTGTGACTCCGGCAATATTGCGGTCAATGTTGGAGATATGTTGGCAATGTGTTCCGGTCATTATTTCCCGTCAAGCACACACCGCGTCGTCAACCCTCAAGGTGCAGACAGTCGTAAAGCGCGGATGTCTATTCCGCTGTTTTTACACCCTCGGTCGGAGGTGGTGTTGGCAGACAACTACACCGCAGGCAGTTATTTACAAGAGCGTTTGGAAGCCATTGGGCTTAAATAGCGCTAGTTTGCATTCGCCCGAATGCAGTGTGCAGAGGTATCGCGTTAGGTATTTGGTTCGATAACTTATTAGAAAAAAAGGAGAAACCGCTATGAATAAAAAAGAACATCAACGTCAGGTCAGAGAACAAAAGCAGGCGGCAGCTGAGCGTAAAGCAGCCATGATGAAAATGACTTATTGGGGCCTGGGTGCATTGGTTGTGGCGTTCGTGCTGTTTTATGTCATACGCAGCATTATGTTCCCGCCACCTAGTGTTAGTGAAGTGGTGGCATCGGATCACAGCAAAGGGAATCCTAATGCTCCCGTCACTATTGTGGAGTACTCCGACTTTCAGTGTCCGGCTTGTAAAGCGCAGTATGATTCGATCAAGGAAATCTGGAGTCAGGTCAAGTCCAGTGTGCGCCTTGTCTACCGTCACTTTCCGCTCACCAATATCCATCCTCATTCTATGACCGCGGCTCATTACGCAGAAGCGGCAGCAAGACAGGGTAAGTTTTGGGAAATGCACGACCTGTTATTTGAAAACTATAACCAATGGGTTGGTGCGAAAGATGTTAAGCCATTGTTTGATGGCTATGTAAAGCAACTGGGGCTGGACGCTGAGCAATTTGCCAAAGATGTGGACTCCAGCGAGGTCAGGGCAAAAATTGCTTCTGATTTGCAGAGCGCCCGACGAGCACATGTGGCGGTGACACCTTCCCTGTATCTAAACGGTGAACTGGTGACGGATGTGCGGACGGCAGATAAGTTGAAAGAAGCCATTCGTAAGGTAAAAGACGGTTATTGATCAGCGTCTATTCGGGTTATTTTGGCTTAACAACGGAGTGGCTGGGTGAGTCACGCAAAGCGCGAAGCCAACCAGCACTCCGTGATCGAATGGGTGTTATCCACCTGAGAATATCTGAGCCATAGCACGGCTGTTTGATCCAAAGTACAAATGCAGATAGCTGGCGGTTAGTCCCTTTTCTCGATAAATCGCCTCGCCCGGTGCAGGGTGTCGCTGCCTACGACCATGTCCAATCGGCTCTGGTGTACCTTCGCTACGTGAGCGGTGATGTGCATGCGCCCGAACCTCCCCCTCTGGCAGCACGGCTGTCTGCATACCCTGACAGCCGCTTCGACCGCGCATGGCAACATGCCCCTGCATGAGTCCCAACATGTGGTAGGTATTGCCTTGCAAGTCGGTCAATGTTTCCAGCATGTACATAAAGCCGCCACATTCCGCCAGAATCGGTTTATTCGTTTCAAAGAATTCACGAATAGCCAGTGCCATTGATGCATTTTCGGCAAGTTTGGCCGCGTGTAGCTCAGGATAACCGCCAGGGAACCACAGTGCATCAACCTCCGGCAAACCCGTGTCATGCAGTGGTGAAAAGTAATGACATTCTGCACCCATTTGTTCCAGCAGAGAGATGTTGTCGGCATAGATAAAAGTAAAGGCTTCATCCTTGGCAATGCCAATTTTGACGCCCGTTAAAGCGCGCTCTGGCAAGGTAATGGGTGCATCTTCGAATTTCACTGCGGCGGGTAATTTAGTCAGGCCAGAATCCTTGATCCATTGCGCACCACGCTCAATACATTGCTCCAGTTCATCACGAATTTCTGCAGCTTGCACCAAGCCTAAATGCCGCTCAGGAAGGCTAACTCCCGGCTCGCGCGCCAGCGCAGCAATCAGCGGTAAACTGTCAGGCAATGCATCACTGATTAACTGCTTATGACGCTCGGAGCCACAGTTATTGGCAATTAGTCCAGCGACCTGATAATCATCACGGAAATTAGCCAAGCCAGTTGCCAAGGCTGCCGTCGTCTGTGCCATGCCTTTTACGTCCATGACAATGGCAATCGGGATGCCAAATGTGGCTGCCAAATCTGCACTGGATGGCTCGCCATCAAACATGCCCATTGCGCCTTCGATAAGGATTAAGTCCGCAACTTTTGCGGCCTCATAGAGTTTGTGTTTACAGTCCGCCTCGCCTGCCATCCATAAATCCAGCGGTTCAACCGGATTACCCGAAGCCTGTTCCAGAATCTGCGGATCAAGATAATCCGGGCCGGTTTTAAACACACGCACATTTTTCCCTTGCTGTTTGAAATAGCGGGATAATCCGGCGGTGATGGTGGTTTTCCCCTGACCAGATGCGGGGGCAGAGAGAAACAGGGCGGGGCAGTAGGTTGTCATAGTATGTTGCCTGTGTAGCGGTCGCAGAAAGTGATAAAGAGTTAGCCTTTTGGAATCGTTTAAGGTATTAAAATTCGATGCCTTTTTGGGCTTTAACCCCAAGCCTGAACGCGTGGCGCTCATCGCGCACATCACTGATTGTGTCGGCAATCTCGACCAACTCATCCGGCATGGTGCGTCCGGTGATAATGACATTTTGCTTGTCGGGGCGGGCTTGCAAAGCTTCCACTATCGGCTCAACGGCGAGGCTTTTATACTTTAGCGGGTAGCTCATTTCATCAAAAACAATCAGGCCATATTCTGGATTATTCAGCATCCCCTCGGCAATCGCCCAAGCCCTTTCTGCCGCTTGGCTGTCTTCGTGATGATCTTGTGTTTCCCAGGTAAAACCGTGCCCCATAACATGCCAGTCAATCAGCGGGTGGTCTTTGAAAAATAAGTATTCCCCCGTGACATCACGTCCTTTGATAAATTGAATTACACCGCATTTTTGCCCGTGACCCACGCTACGCGCCATTGTGCCCAAGGCAGAGCTGCTTTTGCCTTTGCCATTACCCTTTAACAGGATCAGCACACCACGTTCTTCGTTTGCCTTGGCAATGCGCTCATCAACAATCGCTTTTTTGCGCTTCATTCGGGCTTGATAGCGTTCGTTTTGTTCGGGAGTTAGCATAATCCTTTCCTGTTCAATGAGTGGTCTTAATAGTTGGTGGTTGTGAAAATGGCATAGAGGCTGTAAAGAATCGTACCGACCAGAAACAGTAATAAACCAATGGCGGCAAGATAAGTCACTAATTTCAAAGCCTTCCGGTGGGGTGATGGTGTGGTTTGTTGATCGTTCATGATCCGGCTCCCGTGGCGTTTATCGTGAAATAGGTTGCACCCAATGCGGCAGCAATATCTGTTGCGCGGCCTCGTTTAACAGTGGCTTGTTCGGTATCAATCACGGTGCAGTGGCCTTCCAGATGCAGCCCGTTTACAGTTTGTCGAGTGCGCCCGTCGGTGAGTAAATAGGTGTAAATTGTTATGTCGGGGTGCTTGCGTTTTATACCTAACAGGTAGTTCTGAGCCTGAGTCAGTACATCCCTGATTGGCGTACCGCCACCGGCAGGGGTCTGGCTCAATAGTGGATCAAGCTGTTTGGGGGCACGCACCTGCGGCAACAGCCATTTGACTTGATCGCTACCAAAGCTGAGGATGGCCAATTGCTCACGCAGTAAGTAGGCTTGTTCCGCGATTTTCAATACCACACCTTTGGCTTTGGCAAAGGCTTGGGCTGCCAGTGTGGATGCTGAGGTGTCTAATAAGATCAGGTGCAATACGGTTTTACCAGAGCGGGCTTTTTTAAAGCATAATTTGCCATTGCTGAGATCGTTTGAGTCGTGTATCGCATGGCGCGTTAATGTTTTAAACCAATCCACTTGGGTGGCATCCTGTTTACCCGGTCGCCCGCTCCCGATTTGTGCTCCCTTTTGTTTGCCCGCTGCAATACGGGCTTGCGCACTTTGGCCAGGCCAAGTCGGCGCAGGCTGTGCCGCAGCGGTGATGGAATTTAGGTGGATGTCAGGATGTGGCTCAATGGCTTGCGCCTGTTGCTGCTGTGGCGGCAGGCTCCCCCAATCGCTGTCACTGGTATCCGCGTTATCTTCTGAAGTGTCGGCGTTGTCCTGAGTAGCTGTCGGTGGGCTTGTTTGACCTGTGGGATTCTCCCTTGTGTCCGTTGGTCGCTCAGGTTGTAAGTCATTGTTCTGATTCTGTGTGGCTGGCTTATTTGACTCCGGCGGTTTTTGTGGCGGACGGCTAAATGGCGGTGGTGAGGGGGCGGTCGGTGGAGTCTGTAATTCATGCCTGCGATGCGCCAGCACCAGTGACTCAACTGCATCAATATCCTCTGGCTCAACGCTCAGGCGATCTTGCCATGCTGTATGTGCCAGTGCAGCGCGATACCACACAATATCTCCACGCATACCGTCAACATTGGCGGCATGGCAACGCTCGGCAATAAGACGGCGTAAGTCCATCGGAAATGTCACCTGATGTAAACGCTGCTGTGCGGACTGAATGCGTGTTATCAACGCCTGCTGCTTGTGTTTATATTGCGCCATAAACGCTTCGGGCGAATGGTCAAAGGCTTCGCGTAACTGTACAATTTCAATGCGTTCATCAATGGAGTATTGATTGCTGAGATTGACCGACAAGCCAAAACGATCCTGTAACTGTGGCCGCAACTCACCTTCATCTGGATTCATGGTGCCAATTAATAAAAACTCGGCGGGGTGCTGATGGCTAATGCCGTCTCGTTCAATGATATTAACCCGACTGGCCGCGACATCAAGCAGTTGGTCTACCAAGGCATCCGGCAGCAGATTCACCTCGTCTACATACAACACCCCATGGTGGGCTTTGGCGAGTAGTCCGGGGTTAAAGCTGACTTGTTGGTCTTTTAGTGCCTGTTGCAAGTCGAGTGATCCGACTAACATTTCTTCACTGGCACCAAGGGGCAGGGTGACGAACTTGCCATGCTCCGGCAGTAGTTGCGACAGCCCCCGCGCTAGTGTGGTTTTTGCTGAGCCTCGTGGCCCGCTAATCAATACACCACCAATGGCTGGATTCACCGTAATCAGGATCAGTGCCAACTTGAGCAGTGCTTGTCCGGTAACAGCAACAAAGGGGAAAACGGGAGATTCCGGCATGACAGTATCACTTGGTTAAAGTGGGCTAATGTAGGGAGTCTGTCGGTGAAATGCAAATGGTGGCAAGGTTTGCACAGGTGATAACAGGCCCTTAATAGCCATTCGCTGCTATCCAGTTTAAATCCACCCAGCTAAATGAACCGGCCACTCATTTACCGAGGCTTTCGCAAAATGCACGACTCACCCGCATTCAAGGCACGAAACAGGTAACGCACCGGGTGAGATCGACCTTGTTTGTCGTGGAGAGGAATCTGCTTAAAGTATTTTGATAAAACATAGTGTTTAATGTTTGACCTTTACTTGTTACTTTTAATCGTGATAGCTTCTGAACGGAGGAGGTGCTAATAGATATGATGAATACGATGCCGCAGGCTAACTGATTAAACGCACCGATCAGGATGGCAATATCACTACCACCAATACCTATGCTTACGATGGCTATGGCAATCAGTCACAAATCACCGATGCCAATATCAGCCGCTATACCTATAACAAGCAAAACCATTTGGTAAAGTTGTGCAGAAAAATTATGAAAACATTAAATGCCTAGGATAGTTAGTAACGGTATGAAAAATATAGTATATAAATCAGCTTACCATTATTTATTTTTTTCCTGTGTACTGCTTCTTCAAGCATGTACTTTAACCCCAGATGGCACAATATCAGGAAATAAACATGATAATGACAATCTGACCATAGCAGAGCAAAAAATAGTTGATACTTGGGTAAGAGAAAAAGTGCCTGAATGCAAATTTATTTACTCAAATACTGCAACTAAAA